>Ga0154608_1015_pt6 | contig 14698 bp, 15 predicted proteins | sample Rifle2008BG13ft_FD_116037 | JGI IMG/M metagenome (GOLD analysis project Ga0154608, IMG submission 116037) | Deltaproteobacteria bacterium RBG_13_49_15 | reverse complement strand
TGCATCTTCTCGTACGCGACCTAGCGCTATCATCGTTTTCATGGCAGCTAAATATGTGACAAGTTTCTTCGGCCTGTAAGCTTTTCCGGGTTGCCACAAATTCCTCCCTTCGAGAGAAGCACCCCAACACTGCATGGTCGTCAAATGGGTACTTCTTGCTCACGTGGATACCGGGTTGGATAAAATGTATCCACTTCCTACCGTTGGTATCTTGATGGAACCAGGGCTTGGATCCGGGAAAAACTATACGGAACAAAGCAATAAAGAGACCTTTCCTGGTTTCTGAGAACCTGGCACGTTTTTTGAATAACACTATAAGAAAGGAAGGCTTAAAGTCCGGCAACCAGGAACTCGTGGTGAGACCGCTGAGAAGACTCGGAGAAGGCAGTACAAAAAGAAATCTCCAAGAACAATCGAAGATTTTCTAAAAACCAGCGCAGGTTTTTGGATCAAGAGTTGTTTATTTAATCCTATTAAAAGGCAATCAACCTACGGAAACGAGATGGCAGGTGAAGCGCCGTCGGGTCCAAAAGAAACTTCCAACTCACAAGTGCAGGTATCGGATGTTTAGCAGGTCAAAACTCTTTTTATTCATTCCTGCAATCATTCTTCTCCCTATTCTGCTTGGAATGACTCCGCTGAATTTCGTCCAAAAGATAGGCAATGGTTGTCCTTTTTCGCACAGCAAGCAAATCATGTGCAATTTCTGTCCGTTCAATTCGCTTGTCTCTCAAGATAACACCACGATTATTAGTTTAGATTCAATTCCATTGAAGCAGTTCTCTCTGGATTTTTTCAGTTTCCAGCTTTCAGGAATCGATTCTCACTGTTCCGACATTCGCCTTAGTTCTCTCCCCTTGCGTTGTTAAATCCAACCAACTGTATCTCATCTATCGGAAGTCCAAATTACGAATTACCGATCAACAAATTAGGTGACCAATTTCCTCCTCAGAGGTCAAGAATCATGCACTGAGGAAGCTGAAACTATATAGAAAGGAGGTGATTTCGATGAAAAAGACCTTTATTTTCGGTTTGTGTTTGGCCTTGGGATTGGCACTGGTGGCTACGGTGGCCATAGCCTGGGGCCCTGGTTTCGGGCCCAGGTTCGCCCGGGGTTTTGGAGGGCCGGCATATGGGGTCCCACCCATTCCAGGCCTGACAACTGAGCAATCTGCTCAGATTCAGGCTTTGCGGGATAAATTTCAGAAACAGGTTGAACCTTTTCAGAAAGAACTCTTCACGAGAGGGACAGAGATTCGAAGCCTTTGGTCCTCTACTAATCCTGATCCGGCTGCAGTGACAGCTAAGCACAAAGAGATCCTGGATCTGCAGTCAAAGCTCCAAGAACAGGCCACAGGCTTCGGGCTTGAAATCCGGAAGGTGCTTACACCAGAGCAATTGGCTGAGCTGCCGGCCCTTGGTTCTGTGCCTGCGTTTGGGCCGCGCATGGGATTTGGTCCTCGGATGGGCATGAGAGGTCCTATGGGCCGATGGTAAACATAGGTCACGGGGTGGAGGATGCGGAGGATTCTCTACCCCGCTCCCCATGATCGGCATTCTCATCACCGACTTTCAGATGCGGGGAATGGATGGAATTGAGCTGATCAAGGAGCCCAGGAAAATCCATCCGGGGATCTCAAGTAAGATAGAGACCAGCCTGGCAACCGAGGAAATGAGAGTTAGGGTAAAGGAACAAGGAGTGAATTGATTCTTCCCCAAGCCAATTGAATGTGATAAACTTATATTATTTCAAGATGCTTTCAAACAAGAAAGAATTGCCGGCACAGATCAACATGAGGATGCGATTGAAAATGAGTAAAAAGGAGAAGAACATATGGGATTAGTCATGGCAGAGAACATCACCAAAGAATACCACTCCGGAGAGGTTACGGTCAGGGCTCTTAAAGGTGCAAGTTTTAACATAGAGCCAGGTTCCTTTGTTTCCTTCGTAGGTCCCTCTGGAAGCGGCAAGACAACGTTGCTGAATCTCATCGGCTGTCTCGATAAGCTTTCGGCCGGTCGACTTCTTGTTGCCGGGATGGACGTATCAAGCTTCGGAAAAAAGGATTCGGCAATCTTCCGGGGGAAGAACATCGGCTTTATCTTCCAGGACTTTAACCTGATACCTGTGCTTACGGTTTTTGAAAATATTGAGTATCCCCTGCTCATGGTTCAAAACGCATCACCCGGAGACAGAAAAAAGAGGGTGATGAGTCTCTTGGATGCCGTAGGGATGGCGGAACAAAAAGATAAGTACCCCGACCAGATATCGGGCGGGCAAAAACAGAGAGTCGCCGTGGCCAGAGCCCTTGTGACGAACCCAAAGCTCGTCCTTGCCGATGAGCCGACAGCGAACCTTGACCACAAGACGGCGTACATGGTCATTGAGTTGATGAAAAAGATGCGGGATGACTTTCAAACCACCTTCATCTTCTCAACCCATGATCAGAAGATCGTGGGAGAAGCGGAGATCCTCTATATGATGGAAGATGGGGAACTGGTCGGCAAGCAGATGAAAGGGGGCGAAGAGCATGTATAATCTTTTTAAGATAGCGATAAGAAACCTGATGAGATACAGGAGAAGGACGCTCCTGACTGCGTCGCTCATTGCCATAGGCGTTATATTCGTTCTGGTGTTCGTTTCCGTATCAGGATCTTTCAAGAATATGATCATTGGACAGATCACGGGCTCTATGCTTGGAGATATAGAGATCCACCGAAAAGGTTATGTGGCTTCCATAGACAACCTGCCGTTGACCCTGATGATGAACCCACCACAGGTAAAAAAAGCGGATGGGGCGATTAAGACGATACCGGATATAGAGGCGCACTCCCCCCGGATAAAGTTTGGAGGGCTATTCAGCAACTTTACCGAGACGACGAACATACGGCTCAACGGCGTCTATCCTGACATGGAGACGAAGACTCTGCCACTTCTTACCTCAAGGATCATGCAGGGTGAAAAAGCGATTAAGAAAGGGGAGATCATAGTGCCGGAGCTTCTTGCACGCGGCATGAAGGTCAACGTGGGGGACATGGTCGTCGTCATTGCGACGAATAAGGACGGCTCCGTGAACGGGAAGCAGCTCAAGGTCGGAGCGATCCTCGAGAGTGTAACCGGGCCCGGAGGACGGGACGGCTATGTCCATATTGAAGACGCCATGGAGATCCTGAGGATGGAGGAGCAGGAGATCAGCGAGATTGCGATAAAACTTTACGATTTCAGCAAGCTCAACACTGTTGCCCATAGGCTGGATGCCGATCTATCAAGCGACGTGAAGAAGCAGGACAAGCCGGTCTTCGAGGTGCACACCTGGGAGACCCTTTCTCCCTTTTACAACATCGCGCGGATGATCGACATGATGACGCTCTTCATAAAAATCATGCTCATCGCCATTGTCCTGATCAGCATCATGAACGTCATGATCATGGCAGTTTACGAGCGGATACGGGAGATCGGCACCATTGCCGCCATCGGGACGCTGCCCGGGAAGATCCTAGCCATGTTCGTGATTGAGGGGTTCTCCCTCGGCGTGCTCGGCGCCGTTGTCGGCAACGTCATCGGACTGGTGATTGTGTACATACTCGACCTTGCCAAGATAACCTTTAATTTTGGCAGGCAAACCGGGCTTTTGCTGTCGCCGGCCCTGCGGGCTTCAGACATCCTCGTGGTTTCGGTTATCGTCATTATTGTTGCCGTCCTGGGGAGCCTCCAGCCTGCACTTAAGGCTTCAAAAATGGAGCCCATCGCGGCCCTACGGCACGTGTAAGAGCAAAGGAGATGAGTGATGAAAAAATTCTTAGCCTTCTTAGTCACACTCTGTGTTGCCACCCCGCTTTATGCAGCGGACGGTACTCAACTTCTAGTGCAGATCGACAAAAACCTCACTCCGGAATCTTACGAGTCCTATCGCAAGATCATCAATATCGAGCCGAGCGGGAGAACAAAAGAGTACGTGTATTACACTGCTAAGAAAGGGAGGGACAAAATTGCCGGCCTTTTCTTGTCGCCGGCCAGCGACAAAGGTAGAAGCACGCTCAGGCTCGGGGATAACATGTGGCTCTATGTCCCCAACGTGGGAAAACCGATCCGCATTACCAGCCTCCAATCCGTGATAGGCGGTGTCTTCAACAACGCGGATATCCTGGCCCTCGATTACTCGGTGGAATATAACGCGGAGAAGGTTGAGGATCTGGGAGATGGATACCTGCTCTACTGCAAGGCAAAAACCAAAACCGTTGCCTACGACAGGCTCAAGATCTGGGTGGACAAGTCCAAAACCCTCCCGACCAAGATCGAGTGCCTCACGGAAGCGGAGATGCTCATAAAAACGCTCTATTTCAAGGACATGAAAGACTTCGGTGGTGGGATCACAAGACCTGCCATCATAGAAACGGATAGCCCTCTCTACAAGGGTTACAAATCCGCTATGATATTCGCGAAGATCACAAAACGGGAGTTCCCGGACGAGTCGTTCACGCTGACGTTCATGCCGAACATGGAATCTTTGCTGAAATGAAGACTCTCTTTTCGGCTCTGTTTCTTTTCTGCCTTTTCATGGGAGTGGCTAAGGCCGGGCAAGAATATGCTTTCAGCCTTTCTGAGATCGAGAAAAAACCATACCATGTCGGCGGCTATCTTGAATTTCGCCCCGTTCTGTTCGGCGTGGACAAAAACGCTTCTTTTTACAAGCTCAACCTCTTTAACAAGAATGTTGGAGACACGATCCTGGAATATAACGGCAAGCTCTGGATTGATGCAAATGTTCAGAAGGGGATTGCCGGCTTTTATCTCCAGCTCAACACATACTACCAGCAGTCCGATGCAGTCGCTGCAACGTTCGAAACTAAACCCTACCAGGCCTATCTCTCCCTCAAGCCATCATCATCGTTAACGATTGACACGGGAAAAAAAATGTCAAAGTGGGGTAAGGGTTACGCGTGGAATCCGGCGGCTTTTGTCGACAGGCCAAAGGACCCCGACGACCCGGAACTTGCCCTTGAGGGTTATGTGATCGCTTCGGCCGATTATATTAAGAGCTTCGCCTCGGGGCCGCTCAAGACATTCTCTTTTACCCCTGTGGTATTGCCTGAATACGGAGACATCAATGACGACTTTGGGGAGACCGATCATCTCAATGTTGCCGCCAAAGCATATTTCCTGCTCTACGATACGGACATAGATTTCATGTTTCTTGCGGGTGGAAGCAAAACAGTTCGGTACGGCTTCGATTTTTCGAGGAATATTGGGGCCAACCTCGAGGTGCATGGTGAATTTGCCCTCGTTAAGCAATTCAAAAAGACGTTGATCGACGCCGATGGCAATGTCTCTCAGAAAACCTACGACACGGTGAATTATGTGCTTGGCACGCGCTACCTGAGCACCCTCAACACCACTTACATCTTCGAATACTATCACCAGGGAGCCGGATTTTCCTCGGACGAGATGTCCGATTACTTTTCCTTTGTCGATAAAGGGTACAATGCCTTTCTTTCAAGTGGCGACACCCGGGTTTTGGCCAAAGCAGCGACCGTGACCCAGGGCAACTACGGCAGATTTACACCCGAAACAGACTATCTTTACCTCAGGGTGAGCCAGCAGGAGCCCTTTGATATCCTCTACTTCACCCCCTCGCTCACCTGGATTTACAACCTGAGCGACAGGAGTTTCTCAATCACTCCTGAACTGCTTTACTCGCCGATCACGAACCTGGAACTGAGATTGCGAACCGGCTTTCTTGTGGGGTCAAGAGGCAGTGAATTTGGCGAGAAACAGGCCGACTGCCGTCTGGAATTTAGAGTCAGGTACTACTTTTAGAAAAACTCATAAGGGGGTCTTGAAGAGGGTCCCAAAAAAAGCATCGTTGATTTTTTAAGGGAAACCGGTAAAAGGAGCTCCAGGGCAGCGGTATCCAGAAAAGTCAACCTCAAAACGGATGCCTTGGGAGTTTGAAACATCGACTCCGGCGCACATCAGAAGAGGGAGGTAGATACGGTGTCGCAAAACGATCAGGAGAAAGAGCTTGAGCTTGAGAGTGGAAGCGGTGTCCACCCAGAAGGTGCGAGCACGCATAAAACAAAGAACCTTTATAATAAGATGGAGTGGGCAGGTGCATTCGGCGATGTCGGAACTTTGATCCCTTTTGTGGTTGCCTATATCACGATAGTGAAAGTGGACCCTCTCGGGCTTCTTTTCATGTTTGGCATTTCTCTATTGGTTGCCGGGTTCTATTTCAAGACTCCACTCCCCGTTCAACCGATGAAAGCCATTGGAGCAGCAGCCATTGCAGGAGGGATAAGCCTGCCGGCTCTTTTCGGATCAGGCCTCACCACGGGGCTTTTCTGGCTTCTTGCCGGCGTTACGGGAGCTATCAGACCGATAGCCAAACTTGCCACCAAACCGGTTGTGCGCGGCATTATGCTGGGTCTTGGGCTCTCTTTTATGGTCGATGGAGTCAACCGGATGAAAACAGCGCCGGTCCTTGCTGGTATCGCCCTTGTTGTCACCTACCTTCTCCTGACGAATCCTAAAATTCCGGCCATGTTTGTGCTCCTGATCATCGGGGTTGCGTCTGCGCTCATCATGAACCCTCAATTGGTGTCGGAACTAGCCAAGATTCATATCGGTTTCAGGGTGCCGGCCTTTAGCTTTCATATGATTACGTGGAACGATATTGTAATAGGCACATTACTTTTCACAATCCCTCAGATACCGCTAACCCTGGGCAACGCGGTGATCGCAATTGTGGCCGAGAACAACGAGCTCTTTCCCGACAGGCAGGTAACCGAGAAGAAGATCGCCATCTCGCAAGGTATCATGAATCTGGCCTCGCCTCTGCTTGGAGGCATTCCTATGTGTCATGGGGCCGGAGGGATGGCCGGGCATGTGCGTTTTGGGGCAAGGACAGGCGGCGCCCTGGTAATACTCGGGAGTCTTCTCGTTTTCATTGCCCTTTTCTTCAGCAATTCAGTATCCATTATCTTCAAAATATTTCCCAATGCAATTCTGGGCGTCATCTTATTCTTCGCGGGTTCGGAACTGGCTATCGTAGTGAAAGACATCGGCGACAAAAAGAGTGATTTCTATGTGATGCTAATCGTAGCCGCTTTTGCAATGTGGAACATGGGTGCGGCTTTTCTTGTAGGGATCATTCTGGACAATTCGCTTAGGAGAGGGTGGGTTAAGGTTTGATCCGGAGACGATACCCATCCTTGGAGTTTACCTGAAAAGGGCATATTCCGAATGAAAATCTTTATCGGTACTTCCGCTTTTTGCGCGATCCTCGACCGGGATGATAAAAACCACCAAAAATCAGGATCTGTTTGGAAGGATGCTATTGAAAAGAAACACAAATTAATGACAAGCAGCTATATTCTGGGGGAAACCGCCGCCCTGCTTCTGAGTCGCATAGGTATGGAGGCGGCGGGGATTAGAATTGGTATTTGAGGGAGAGGAAAATTTCATCGTTGGCATTGTATCGGCCGAAGAAGGTGTCGGGCTTTCCGCCGAAAATTTTGCCGCCGAGGGTGATATCGAGATTCGGGATGTATTTGAAAATGACGGCCGGAGACAGGTAGTGGCCTTCCTGGTTTAAGAAGACGCCGTATTCGAGTTTGACCCTGAAATTGCCGTCCCAAAATCCTTTTTCGAGCTTACCCAGGAGAGAGGTGTTATGCTCCTCGAAGTAAAGGATGTCCGGATCGTAATCCGCGATGATCTGGTGGGAAAATTGAAGATTCACATACCAGTCGCTTTCTCCGGAATAATCCACTCCCAGGATATAATGATAGACCGGCTTTCGCATGGAAGTCAGTGAGGCCGTGAGAAAAGACTGCAGGTCGTAATAGGCGAATTCTCCCCTCAAGCCGAAGACACCGAGGGTTGTCTCGAACTCGAATCCAGCCTGATGAACGCGTTTGTACCGCACCTCGATGGATTCATCGGTGAAAACCGCGCCTGCAAGGGCTTTTTTCAGTGCCTCGTAGGATATCGATCCGTTGGTATGGATGTTTTTGATGGGAAAGGATTCAAAAAAAGGGAAATCCTCCCAGGCGTAAAGGTAGCTCACCCCCACGTCCCAACCCGCAACAGGCCTGTAGATACGGATTCCCCACTCACCATTTTCAAACTTTTCCGTCGGTCTTTCGTCGTTGACCGAAAGATTCCGAATATACTCCTTTAACGGCGCCGGAAGGTCGCTTTTGAGAACGTCGGTTTTAAGATGTCCGAAGACGGCCCAATCGGTTCCGAAATAGTCGAACTGTGCAGGTTCGAAAAGCGGGATATACACCCCTTCTATGTTGACGGCGCTAAAGAGAAGCCTCAGTCGCACCATCCAGTTGGGAATTTTTCGGTCGCCGTAATCCGGCACGATGAACTCCCTCAGGTCCTGCGCATTAAGGGTGTCGACGGGGCTGATGTCGTCGGTTTTTCCCCAACGAATGATTTGCCTGCCGAATGTGAGGTCAAGCGGACCTTCGCGATAGTAGAGAAATCCCTCATAAAGATTGAACTCATAGTCATCCCATTCAGGTTCCGAACCGAACCATAGATAATCCGATTTGACCGATGCCAGAAGGTATTTGTTGCTTGTTTTTTCCGGATACCACTTTCCTTCAAGGCGGACGATGTTTCGAAATGAGTTTTTCTGTTCGCTGGGGGCGTCCTCTTCGATGTCCTGGCCGCCGCGAAGATATAGAAATCCTTTGAATTTCAACGGCTCCTCGCTTAGATCAGAATCGGTTTTCGGGTTTTTTTCAGGTTCGGCCGCCGCAAAATATGGAACAAAGAAGAAAGAGATGAGGACGGCGAGAACGGCGGCGGTCAGGAAGTGTGAACGTGGATTTAAGGTAATGCGTCGGGTCATGGCCGTAAGACGGATGTCACCAGTTTTCGAGTTTTGTTTGTGTAAATATGTCGTCTTTTATTCCGGTATTGTAGGAAATCTTCACAAGCGTTAATACGGTTTTGGTTCGGCGCTTGGCGTCTTCCATAACCAGGTACGTTTCGGTTTTGATGTTTTGGAACGGTTTGACCTCGAGGACCCGGTAGGTTTTGAGAAGTTCTTTCTTTTCATCGAAATGATCGGCTTTGAGAGGAATGTCGGTATCTTTTGCGATCCAGCTTTTGATCAGTGAGTACTGGGAATTCGCTTTATTTTTTGGGGTGCTCTCCAAAATCAGGCATTCGACGCTGTCGATTTTTTCTTCTCCGGCGATACGGTGATCAAAGGAGTCGACCGGGCGGCGCTCCATGTCTTCGTAGGAAAAGTCGGAGTTGACGAATCGGTGAGATTTTTGGGAGGAAACGATGCGGCGGGATCGGCGCAGGGACGGGAGGAAGAGGAATTGCTCGGTTTCCCCGCCGGTTTTTTCGATGGACAGAAAAGCGGTTCCTTGAATGTCGGAAGGTGCGGTGAAGCGAAGAACTTGTCGGGACAAGGCGACGAAATCTTTCCGATAGGCCGTAAATTCGCGCACACGCTCTTTTCCGCTTTCGTCGATCAGGATCATATGCATTTGGGCGACGGCGTCATCGCCGTTTTCCCGGCTGTAAACTTTTTGGGCAAGCTCGCGGCCGGTGATTTGGCTTCCGGAGGATATGGATTTGGATTCTGCTGCATGGGACCCGGAGCAGGCGAAAAAAAGAAAAATTAAGGCCGCATATAAAATTACTTGATAATTTCCAGATTTCTGTGTAATCATTACCAAGTTCCTGTCCTATTATATCAACATAAATGCGAAAATATCTTGGTATCTTTTTTAGAAAAAAGAATCCCTAAAATCAAGAAAGATAAATAAGAGGAACAATTTTTCGCTGCCGGATTGCGGATTTTTATACTTTTGAGTCTGGATTCAAACCGGCTGCAAAACAGGGAGCAAAGCCATGCTGACCCAGGGACCGTTCAAGTTTGGTTTGGTGGATTCCGAAGAGGTGCGAAAAGCCATACACCGGCTTCGGTATAAGATTTATGTGGAGGAATTTTGCTTTGAAAAACCCGGTGACCATCCCGGGGGGGTGGAAATGGATGAGTACGATCCGGTGTCGATCCATTTTGCGGCGATGGACTCAGACGATGAAGTCATCGGGACCATCCGGATGATTCTGGATTCGAAGAAGGGGTTTCCCATTGAGCATGCGGCGAGACTCAACTTCAACGGACTGAAGCCGCCGCCGCCGGAGAGGACTTCCGAGATTTCGAGGCTGGCAGTGAGCAAGACCTATCGAAGGCGGCAGGAGGACGGGATCTTCGGCGTGGAATCGTATTTGAAAAAATCGGAGGGTGGGATTTTGGCCAATGATGGGCGCCCGGATAAGGAGCAAAAGCAGAGGGAGCGACCGATGATCGTTTTGGGTCTTTACCAGGCCATGTATCACGAGGCTAAGCGCCGGGGGATTACGCACCTCTATATGATCACGGAGCAGAAATTGTTTTATGCGCTGAGGCATTTCGGGATATATTTCAAGCAGATAGGGGATCCGGTGGAATACCATGGACTAAGAGTGCCGTATATCGGGATCGTGGCGGAGATGGAAAAAAAGCTCAAGGAGTTTCATCCCAAGACGCTCTCAATGCTGCTGACGGGGCTGGAACCGCAATACCACCCAAATTAGGGGACGTTCTTGAGGAAAGAAGTTCAAAATTATAAGTTCGAAGTTCTAAGTTGAGGAATTTGGTAATTTTAAGAAGTTCGAAGTTATAAGTTTGAAGTTCGAAGTGACAAGTTCGAAGTTAAGGAAGAAGTCGTTAGGATAAGAGAGAGATAAGAAGTTCAAAGTGAGAAGTTGCATGAGAGCCCTTTTTCCCCAGGTCCTCCATCCTGCCAGAAGCGGACAAGCATACCATGTAGAGTAATTCAATCCAATCTCTGAGACATAAATTTAGAAACGGAGCGGCACTTTGAATTTCGAACTAAAGGCACTTTGAACTTCGAATGTATCTAACTCACTATAACATGACGGCCAAGCCGTTTCAGATCAGCTCGGACCCGAAATTCCTGTGGCTTGGGGAAAAGCACAAGGAGGCGCTTGCGATCCTCAAATACGGTGTGCTCGACAGCAGGGGGTTTTTACTTTTAACCGGCGATGTGGGGACCGGGAAAACCACGCTGATCCACGCCCTTTTGCAAAACCTCAAAACAGATGTCGTCTGGGCAAGCATTTTTGATCCGGGACTGGAGAAGCTCGATTTTTTCAACTACGTCGCCAAAGCATTTGGCATCAATAAAACCTTCACTACCAAGGGAGAGTTTCTTGCGTATTTCGATAAATTCCTTCAGTTGGCATTTATCAAGCGCGAGAAGGTGCTCCTGATCATCGATGAGGCACAACGGATCAGTTCGGAGCTTCTTGAAGAAATCCGGCTTCTCTCCAACTTCGAGCTCGAAGGGACGAAGCTCTTAAACATCTTTTTCGTTGGCCAGAACGAATTGAACGAGATGCTGCTCGACCCGAAAAACAAAGCGCTCCGGCAGCGAATAACCATCAATTACAACATAGAGCCGCTTTCGATAGAAGAGACCCGGGAGTATATCCAATTCCGGCTTGGGATTGTCGGCGTCATCAACCGGACGGTCTTTACCGGCGATGCGCTTACGGAGATCCATCGCCTGACAGCAGGGTACCCTCGGCGCATCAACATTTTATGCGATCATGCGCTTTTAACCGGATATGTCAGGGGTGTGCAGATCATCGATTCCGGAACCGTCCGGGAATGCGATGCGGAGCTCAGGATTCCGGGTCAAAGCGAGGGAACCGGGGCTGTCGAGGCCTCCGGGACAGATGAAGCCGTTGGGACCGCAAAGGGCGTTGCCGGCGAAAAGGCGGATGCACGTGAGAAAAAGCCGGAAGAAGTTGTAACTGAGAAAGCAGGAGCGGTGCATGAAACAACGGTTGTTGAACCGGTCGTTGAACCGACCGCTGAAAGAATCCGGACAGGCCTGTTTATGAAGGCAGGAACTTTTCTATTGATCGCTTTGTGCGTGATCCTGGCAGCCGGATATTTTTACCGGCCTGAAGTTTATGATGAGTCGGCAAAGGCGATATGGGATTTTTGGCGTGAAATGATGAAAAGGTAGACAAGTGAAATCTAAGGAACCGATCCGATTGAAAAGGATGTTCTTGTTAAATAGGCAAAGGCCCAGGCCGGATTTTCGACCGGGGTCTTTTTATTTCACCCGTATGATTTTTCGCCGGTCAGGGTTGGTGCGCCGGTTTTGGCCGTTTCTCCGTTCCGGGATGTGCACGGAATAAGAAAATTGCCGGCGCTCGATTCCCGTGCGCCTGCCTCCGTTGTCTCTGTTCATCGGGTCACTTTTTATTTTTGGGGACGTTCATGAAAGACCAACATTTTATTCCGAATAGGAAACCGGCAAATACATGATGCAAGGAATATACCATCAATGATTTTTTAATTGCACTTTTAATAACTTTCTATCTATTTGAAAATATATCGAAATTTAAAATAGGGACCAATGCCATTCAGCGCTGTTGTTAAAAGGATGCACAATATTGTGAAAAATATTTCATATTTTTGTGCAGAAAAGGGGATAAGGAAAAACGATTACTTATCAAAGGAAAGGAGGTACGATCTCAAGTTTTCGGTGCGCCCGCTGATTTTCAATTTTTTACGGATTTGATTCCGGTGCGTATCCACCGTGCATTTGGCCACGCCCAGAAGCCCGGAAATTTCCTTGGAAGACCTTCCTTCCTTGATGTAATTGGCGATTTGAATTTCGGTCGGCGTGAGGTCCAGGAATTTCGTGGAAAGCTCCCGGGCAAAAGGCGAAACCAAATCCATGAGCTGGGATTCGATCACCTGAAGATAAGCGGATAAGCGATCGGTTAGATTGGCCTGTTTCACTTTTTCCAGATGAGGTATGATGCGCGTCTTGACATTATAAAGGATGCGTTCCTCCATGGTGTGCCGGTCTTCGTCCCGCCTCTCCAGAAGAATTTTCAAAGCGGTGTTGAGTTCCTGCAAATGAGCGCTTTTGACTTTGAGCTCCTCTTCCGTTTTTTTCAGGTTTGAAATATCTGTTATGGTTGAAAAGCTTCCTTTAAATTCATCCTTTTCACCGAAGATAGCTTGAGGGCTGACGATGCAGTAAATGTTTTGGCCTTCCTTGTTCACCATGGTGATTTCATAAGGGTCCTTGATGCCTTTTTTTCTCAGTTCTTTTTGCTTGGACACAACCCCCATGCTTTCTTTGTGGCAAAAGTCTGAATAAGGGTGTCCAAGAACTTCGTTCTGAGAATAACGGATCATTTGCAGATAGGCCTTGTTGGCATACGCAATGCCTCCGTTTTGATCGCAAAGAACGAATCCGTCGTTCATGGTTTCCACAAGCGAGCGATATTTTTTTTCGCTCTCACGCAATTCTCTTTCAATCTGCTGATACTCGTTGAGGAGTCTTTGAAGATCCTGGTTTGTTAGCTCAAGTTCGGCGGTGCGTTTTTTAATTTTGATTTCAAGCTCGCTTTTTGCTTTTTTTATTTCCGCCTCGGCTTTTTTGCGGGTGGTGATATCGCGGGTGATTCCGAAAATCGTTTTGGGGCGGTCCTCTTCGTCGCGCAAAATGCCGATTCTAAATTCGGTCCAAATTTTTGCTCCGCTTTTTTTGATCAGCTCAAGTTCCAGGGAGTTTCCAATATTGCCCGTATTTTGGAATCTCATGCCTCTTTTAAGCTCCAGAGTGTACAGCTTCATGACCGCCTTAAAGGATTGAGGCGAAAAGATCCATTCGAGTTTTTGCCCCATGAATTCATCCGGACTGAATTCGAGAAGCGTTTTTACGGAAGGGGAAATGTAGGTCAATTTGAGATTAAGATCGGCGGTCCAGATGACATCACTGCTGTGTTCGGCGATCAGGCGGAAGCGATTTTCTGTCTCGTGCAACCGATTTTCAATCTCTCTTCGGTACAGGGCGATTTCGATGGAAGCTTTAAGTTGCCCGAACTCGATGGGTTTGGTGATATATGCAGCGGGCATGCACTCCTTGGCCATTTCGATGACGTCGTCTTCTTTGTGGCCGGTGATGAAGATGATGGGAATACGGAATTGATCGTAGATCTGCCGGGCTGCGATGATGCCGTCGTATCTGGAGCTCAAGGCAATGTCCATTAATATAAGGTCCGGCTTTTTCGCATCGGCTATCTGAAAGGCTTCTTCGCCGGTTGTAGCCGGACCTACGATATCATGCCCCATCTGGGTCAACTGGCTTTCCAGGACCATGAGGATGATCGGTTCATCGTCAACGACGAGAATTCGCGGCACGTTAATGGCTCCAGTATCTTGTGGTCGGAAAAATACCTACGAATATCAATAGGAGTGTATGACACCATACATGTAACATTTTTTCAACATTTTTTTTCATTTTTTAGCAGAATCGATGAGCCTCATATTCCCCGATGGTTATACCGATTGGAAAAATTTTTCATAGTCGATGGAAATAATTTACCCAACAATCAAGTTCTGTGTGGCTGAAGATTTTTATATCTTATTTGAATTATTGGGAAAAATTTTTCTTTATTTTTTTGCATATTTTTTGCATACTACGCATTAAGGCATTTAGAGCCATACACCTTTGATGATATAGGACCCCAACCAATATAGCAAATGTGAATCGGATGGACGATATGAGGCACAGACTTAGGTTTGCGATCATGATATTAGGAGTCTTTTTATCGGTTTTTTTC
>Ga0154608_1091_pt2 | contig 15368 bp, 13 predicted proteins | sample Rifle2008BG13ft_FD_116037 | JGI IMG/M metagenome (GOLD analysis project Ga0154608, IMG submission 116037) | Deltaproteobacteria bacterium RBG_13_49_15 | reverse complement strand
AGCAATCGACCCCTTTGGCTCTTCATATACGGGTGTACGGATTTTCATGAAACCCGCCATCTTATCGGCCCCGAAAGTCAATCGCCTTTCCTACTATTTATGGGTTGCGGTTTTTTTTCTGGTCATTACCGGGATCTCTTCAGCCCTTTATTATGCCACCCTTAAAATTGACTATGTCTGGCGCTGGTACCGGATACCCCAATATTTCGTCTATAAGGATAAGATCGAGATACGATCCACGATTCAAGGGGAAGTCGTCCAAATCACCTTCCAGGGTGAAAATGGTGTCGTCCGGGTGGATGGAACGGACGGATCCGAGTCGTACACCATCCCCAAAAACGGGATTCGCGTCAGCCAGAGCGATGCCATTTATCCTGGAGATGTTCTGGGCGCTTACAGCCGATGGAAGGTCGGAATTCTCATAGAAGGGCTATGGCTGACCCTGGAAGTCAGCTTTATCGCCATTATATTTGGAATCATCATCGGCCTGTTCACCGGGATTGCCCGGATATCCAACAATCCGGCGCTGAAATGGACCGCCATCACCTACATTGAAATTATCAGAGGCTCCCCTCTTCTGGTCCAAATCTTCATCTGGTATTTTGTTCTTGGAACCCTAATCAACACAATTCTGGCCAAACAGGCGTTTCCTCAGATTCCTCCGTTATGGTTCGGAGTGGCCGCCCTTGCCTGTTTTGCCGGCGCCTATGTAGCCGAAATCGTCCGTGCGGGGATTCAATCGATCCATCGGGGGCAGACTGAAGCTTCCAGGTCTTTGGGAATGACCTATGTTCAATCCATGACTCATATCATTCTTCCTCAGGCGTTGAGAAGAATCCTTCCCCCGCTGGCAGGCCAATTCATCAGCCTTATCAAGGACTCGTCGTTGTTGGGGATCATCGCTATACGAGAGCTGTCCAAAGCGACAAGGGAAATCGTCACCACAAGCCTTCAGCCATTTGAACTCTGGTTTGTATGCGCCCTCTTGTATCTGTTCTTGACGTTTTCCCTGTCCATGCTCCTCCAATACCTGGAAAGGAGGCACCTGGTCACGTGATCGACGTCCGAAAGGTTTTTAAAACGTTTTACACTCCTCATGCGGTCCGTGCTCTTGTGGATGTTACCGCAAAGATCGACCAGGGAGAAGTGGTCGTGGTCATCGGACCGTCCGGGTCCGGGAAAAGCACGCTGCTTCGGTGCATAAACCACCTCGAAACCGCCGACAGCGGTAACATTTACATTGACGGTATCGACATTCTGGATCCAAAGACCGATATTAATAAAGTGCGGGCCGAGGTCGGAATGGTCTTTCAGTCCTTCAACCTGTTCCCCCACAAAACGGTTCTTCAGAACGTGACACTCGCCCAGGTCGTGGTCCGGAAACGATCAAAAGCGGCAGCAATGGAAAAAACGATGACCTTGCTGGAAAAAGTCGGAATCAAAGATAAAGCGAACGGTTATCCGGACCAGCTTTCCGGAGGGCAGCAACAGCGGGTGGCGATCGCCAGGGCCTTGGCCATGGACCCCAAGATCATGCTGTTCGATGAACCGACATCCGCTCTCGACCCGGAGATGATCGGCGAGGTGTTGGACGTCATGAAGACCTTGGCAAAAGAAGGAATGACCATGGTTGTGGTTACCCATGAAATGGGGTTTGCCAAAGAAGTGGCCGACCGGGTCATTTTTATGGATGCCGGAGCGATCGTGGAAGAAGGGACGCCGGAACATTTTTTCACCAATCCAACCCATGACCGGACGAAACTTTTTCTAAGCCAGATTCTGTGACTCACCAAATCCTCGACCCTTTTTGTTATAATCCCCACATCTTGTGCCGTTTTTTCTTTTAAGATACCCTCTATTGTGTTTTTTTCTTTACAAACGGATTCATCCCTGATATTTTATCCAATTAACGAATCGTCAGCTCCCCTTTGGTTTCTGGAAAAGGAGGAGAGGTTTTACATGAGGGTGAAGGAGGGGTACAATGAAGCTTATGAAACTGGAAGTATTCGGTTTTAAATCCTTCCTGGATAAAACCTCCATTGTTTTTCCCCCCGGAATTTCGGCCATCGTTGGCCCGAATGGATGCGGCAAGAGCAACATCGTCGACGCACTTCGCTGGGTGATGGGCGAACAGAGCGTCAAGCAGCTCCGGGGAAAAGCCATGGAAGACGTCATTTTTTCAGGAGCCAATGGAAGGCCGCCCATTAACATGGCAGAAGTATCCGTGATCCTTTCCAATGATAACGGGTCGATTCCTGAAGAATTCAAAGACTTCCCGGAAATCATGGTCACGCGGCGTTTGCACCGGTCCGGGGACAGCAATTATTTCATCAACAAGCAGCCCTGCCGTCTCAAAGATATCCACAATATATTCATGGGAAGCGGAATGGGAGCGAAAACCTATGCCGTCATTCAGCAGGGAAAAATCAGTGCCATCACCGATGCCGGTCCTGAAGAGCGCAGGATGTTCATCGAGGAAGCAGCGGGGATTTCCAGGTTTAAAAGCCGTAAAATAGAAGCCATGCGCAAACTGGAGGATAGCAATCAGAATCTTTTGAGGGTTCTCGATATCCTCGGTGAAGTCAAGCAGCAAATGGAAGCATTGAAACGCCAGGCAAAAAAAGCAGAACTTTCCAGAAAATTGCAGGAACGCGCCAGAAAACTCGATGTCCGGATTTCCATCGACGAATGTGCCGAATTCAACCGTCAAATCGAAAAAGTTGACTCCCTGCTCCAGGGCCTAAACGATACCCACCTTGAACACATGTCGAAACTTCAGCAGCTTGCCGCGGCTGCTGAGGAAATCAAGTTCAAACGTTTGAAAAAAAACGAAGAGATCGGCCATATAAAAAATGATACCTTTGAAGTAAAACGCGGCATCGACAAGGTGGAAAACGATATCACCCACATGCTGAAAGAGATGGAGCGGTTGAGAGATGAAATCCTCCAGTTGGAAGGAAATCAAACCGAGCTTAAAGGAAAAAATGAACAAATCATCTCCGAAATCGGACTTGCAAAAGCCGAATCCGACAAAATCACATTCGAAACAGAAGCCCTGAAAATCGCCCTTAGGGAGAAACAGGGCTCATCGCAACAAGCGCGAGATTCCCTTTCTCAACTCCAAAAGGATCAGGAACGGCAAAAAAGCCATCTGATGGATCTTATCTCCAGGGAAGGCCGATACCGGAATGTTTTTGAGTCATCATCCGCCAACAAGGATAACCTCAAACGCCGGCTGGTCCGAATCCGGTCTGAAAAAGCCGCGACCGAAAAGAGCATTTCAGAACTGATTCAAAAAGAAGCCGACGCCAAGCAACAGGTTGCCTTGATGCTTAAGGAAATCGGCGATTTAAGCGACCAAATCATCCGGCTTGAAAGGGATCTCAAAGAAAAAAGAGAAAATTTAAGCCGGCAGGTGAAGCATTCCCAGTCGGTTGAATTGAAGCGCAATGAAATCAAAACCCGATTCGGCACTCTCAAACGGATGAATGACAATTACGAGTGGTATAAAGAGGGGGTCAGGGCTGTTATGAAAGCCTGTTCCCCCGAAACAAAGGATCATCCGGTTGTTCCACCTGACGCTGTTTTCGGGTTGGTGGCGGATATCCTGGAACCCAAGCCCGAATTTGAGAGCGCCGTGGAGGCAGCTCTTGGGGAATCGCTGCAGCATATCCTGGTCAAGGACCAGGACGCAGGGATCCGTCTTATCGAATATCTCCGGAACAGTGGAGCGGGGCGGGGCGGCTTTATCCCCATGGCTTCCATACCACGTCGGTCCAGTGAAACCCTTGTTGAAAAGACTCCGGACGGACGGCTTCTCGACCGGATTGAGGTCAAGAACGGATTCGAAGCTATCGCAGAAGCGCTACTGGGACATGTATTAGTGGCTGAAACCATCCAGGATGCCGTCATCCTTTACAACCAATACGATTCCCGGCAGACCGTCGTTACCAAAGAAGGGGATTTAATTTCGAACCAGGGGATCATCATCGGGGGGAGCAAGGAAAAACTTACCGGCATTCTTTCCAAAAAAGTAGAGCTGAAGAGCCTTGGAAACCGGATTCAGGAGCTCGAAAGCCAACTCCTGTCATCCCGGGAAGAACAAAAAAAGATGGAATCGGAAACCAGGGATTTCGAAAGCCGACTACAGCAGCTCATCGAAAAGAAAAACAGCCTGTCCCGAAACCATGCGGAAGCGGAAAAAACCCACTATATCGTTTCTGAAGACCTGAAACACTCCCGGCAGCATCTGAATGTCATCAATCTGGAAGAAGAACAGCTCATAGGAGAAGAGAGCGAGCTCGACGACGAGATGATCAAGTTTAAAAACGCGATGAACGCACTTGAAAAAGAGATGCGAAACGCCAAGGAATCGCTTGCCGGAATATCGGAACAGATCAATGCCGCATCAGCCCGGATGGAATCGTCCAATCAGGAACTTGTTGATATCAAGCTCAATTTGACCGGGCTTTCCGCAAGACTGGAAAGCGGCAACAATACCCTCAAACGACTCAGCTCGTTTCACGAAGATGGATTGCGCCGGCTTGAAGAACTCACCCATACGATTCAGTCTAAAACAGGGAGAATCGAAGCCATCAAGCAAGCCAAGCAAGAAGAGGAAGAGAAGCTTGGACAATTATATCAGACCGTAAGACGGCTTGAGGATATCGTTAGACAGAGCGAAGACGAATACCGGACTATCGAGGAGCATCTGAAACAAAATGACGGGACCATTTCGGAAGTGCAAGGGCTCCGTCAAAATGTCCTGGACCAGATCAAGATCATGGAATTCGAACGGGCCGAACAGCAGATGAAACGCCAGAGCATCATCGACCGCCTGATGGACCGGTATCAGCTTTCTATTGAAACTTTACAAAATGAATTCAGCTCCGACGTCCAAACCCCAGCCGGGCATTTAAACGAATCCGGTCCGCCGGCCCGAGATTTCAAAGAGGAACTTCTAAGTTTGAGGAAAAGGATCGAACGGATCGGAGATGTCAACATGGGGGCTCTGGTGGAATATGAACAGCTTCAATCCCGCTTCGAATTCCTATCTGCGCAGCGCGATGACCTGCTGAAAGCCGCAGATGATCTCCACAAGGTGATTCAAAAAATCAACCGCGTGACCAAAGAACGATTCATAAAGACATTCGAAATGGTCAACGAAAAGCTCAAAGAGGTCTTCCCCCGTCTTTTTGAGGGAGGGGCCGCAGAACTCGTTTTAACCGATCCGGCAAATATTTTGGAAACGGGCGTGGAGTATCTGATCTATCCTCCGGGGAAACGGGTGATAAGGATGAGCCTCTTATCCGGAGGTGAAAAGGCGCTTTCCGCCATAGCCTTGATCTTCTCCATCTTTTTGATTAAGCCGGCGTCCTTCTGCCTGATGGATGAAATAGACGCGCCGCTGGATGACCTGAACGTGTATCGCTTCAACAATCTCCTTAAAATGATCGGGGAAAAGTCGCAGGTGATCTTGATTACTCATAATAAAAAAAGTATGGAGTTTGCAGACACTCTCTTCGGAATCACCATGGAACAGAAAGGGATTTCCAAGATAGTTTCAGTGAATTTAGAGAAAGCGGCATCGGCGAATTAAATTATGGCACCGGGTTGGTTCGGTAAAAAAAAAAAGGATCCGGATCAAGCGGCTCCTCCAGAGAATACAAAGACCCCTAAAGAAAGCCCCCCTTCGTCTCCCAGCCTATTTCAGCGGCTCAAGCAGGGTTTATCGAAAACCCGAAAAATTTTGAACCTCGATATCGAAGCGCTTTTCGCTTCAAACAATAAGATCAGCGAATCGGTTCTGGATCGCCTCGAAGAACTTTTGATTACGGCCGATATCGGCGTGCAGACCACCATGACGCTCATGGATCGGATTTCAAAAGAATCCAAACAAATAACCGATGCGGTACAACTCAAAAAGATATTGAAAGGGGAAATCAGATCGATCCTTGAGACGGAGCATCACCGCTTTTCCGAGGCGATTGGAAAACCGTATGTTATCATGATTGTGGGGGTCAACGGAGTCGGCAAAACCACCACCATCGGGAAGATCGCCGCCAAAGAAGTGAACAAAGGAAAATCAGTGCTTGTCGCAGCGGCAGATACATTTCGCGCCGCAGCAATCGAGCAGTTGGAGATATGGACAAAAAGGGCCGGCGCCGACCTCATCAAGCACAAGGAGAAAACAGATCCGGCCGCAGTTGCCTATGATGGATTAGATGCGGCGTTATCCAGAGGAACCGACATCCTCATCATCGATACGGCGGGGAGGCTCCATACCAAAGTCAATCTCATGGAAGAACTCAAGAAGATCAAACGGACCCTTTCGAAAAAACTCCCCGGAAGCCCGCACGAAATCCTTCTGATCCTCGATGCAAGCACCGGCCAAAACGCCATTTCCCAAGCGAATCTGTTCAATGAAGCGTTGGGAATTACCGGTATCGTACTCACCAAGCTTGACGGCACGGCCAAGGGCGGAATCGTAGTCAATATCTGCAAGAGTCTGCACATCCCTATCAAATATATCGGAATCGGCGAGAGAATCCACGATCTGCAGGAGTTCGAGCCGGACGCTTTTACAGATGCGCTTTTCTAACACGAATCATCTTTTTATTGACCATGAAAATCAAATCGGGCATCTCCATCGACCCTCCTTATTGCTGTGTTTAGCGACGGTTGCCCCTATAGAATCACTACCCAATGAGGTTTGCCGAAGGCAGAATAAAAAAAAATAGTCGAATTTCATAAATGTAGTTGACATCTCGAATAAGCTACTATATTGGGCAAGATAAATTGGGTGTTATTTGAACATTAACCATAAAAAGGGGGGGAAAAGATGACAAAGGCAGAACTGGTGGAACAGATGGCAAAAGATGCCGGCATTTCCAAGGTGGCCTCTACCGCCGCTCTGGACTCTTTTATTGCCAACGTCGGAAAAACGCTTAAGAAAAAGGACGGCAAAGTGACGCTTGTCGGATTCGGGACTTTTTCAAAAGGCCGCAGGAAAGCCCGTAAAGGGAGAAATCCCCAGACCGGTGACCCCATTAAGATCAAGGCCAGTACCGTGGTCAAATTCAAAGCCGGCAAGAAGTTAAAAGACGCTATTTAGAACAAAAGGCGGTTTATGTGACATGCACTTTCGTCAGGTAAACCGCCTTTTCATTTTGTTAATGCCGGATGCTGAATTCCGAATATGTTCCGGAATACGCCTCCCGTGAGACATCCACATGATCCACCCGTGAGCGAGGCGCCCCTTTTTCGCACCAGGACAACATCGCCTCCACGTCCGGCTTTTCGCCCTCAAATACCGCTTCGACCGTTCCGTCCCGGTTGTTTCTGACCCATCCTGAAACATTGAATGCTTCAGCCGCACGTTGGGTTTCCATTCTGAAAAATACCCCCTGCACCCTCCCTCTGATCACTGCGTGCGCCCGTGCTTTTTCGCCCATGCTCTTCTCCTTAACCCTACAACCATCATCATTTACAATCAAGCTCCTTCGAGCCGCTTGATAAACTCGGTCTCATTGAGAATAGGGACTCCCAGTTCCCTGGCTCGATCGAGCTTGGACCCCGGAGCGTCCCCGGCGATGAGATAGTCTGTTCGTCGTGTAACGACGCTTCCTACTTTTCCCCCTTCTTTTTCAATCGCTATTTTCGCTCGGCTCCTGGTCATCCGTTCCAGCACCCCTGTCAGCACTACCGTTTTTCCATCAAAGGCGCCTCCGTTGATCTCGTGTGTTGCGGTAATGATCACACCGGTTGTGATCATTGATTCAATGGCCTCCCGGTTTTTCGGATTGTCAAAAAAGGCTCGAATGCTGGCGGCGATAGTAGGACCAACCCCTTCAATTCCGGAAAGCTCTTCAAGGGAGGCGCGGGATACCCCGGCAATGCTTCTAAACCGCTTTGAAAGAATCCCCGCCACGTTCTCTCCCACATGCCGAATCCCTAACGCATATATAAAGCGGCTAAGTTCGATGGTGCGGCTTTTTTCAATGGCTTTGACGAGGTTTTCGACGGATTTACCGCCCATCCTCTCCAGCTTTTTAAGGAGTTCCGAATTGAGCCGAAACAGATCGGCATATGACCGGACATGCCCGTTATCCACCAGTTGTCCGACCAGTTTATCCCCCAGCCCATCGATATCAAAAGCCCCCTTTGAAGCGAAATGCCTCACCGTTGCCTTGACCTGGGCGGGACACGACACATTGGAACACCGCCGTGCCGCCTCGCCTTCAAATCGAATTGCAGGCGACCGGCAAACCGGGCAGCTATCCGGCATCGAAAAGATCCGTTCTTCGCCCGTACGGCCGGATTCGATGACTTTGACGATTTCCGGGATCACATCTCCGGCCCGCTGAACCAAAACCGTATCTCCTATCCGGATATCCTTTTTCAGAATTTCATCTTCATTATGCAGCGTGGCACGGCTGACGGTCACCCCTCCGATGTTAACCGGTTCAAGGTGCGCCACAGGCGTCAACGCCCCGGTACGCCCCACTTGAACATCGATCTCCCGAACACGGGTAGTTCCCTGAACCGCCTCAAATTTATATGCGATCGCCCAGCGGGGACTTCTGGATTTAACTCCCAGCCGGTCCTGAAACTCAAGGTTGTCCACCTTCACCACCATTCCGTCGATCTCATACGGAAGTTCATGACGAACCCTGCCGAGTTCAATATAAAAAGAGAGAACCTCTTCAAGCTCGATCCCTGACCGGATATGCGGATTGATTTTAAAGCCGAAGCCTTGAAGCCCGATGAGAGCATCCCAGTGGGACTGAAATCGGAACTCCGGCGCATTCCCTATGCCATAACAGAACATATCCAACGGCCGCTCTGCCGTAATCCGGGAATCGAGCTGCCTGAGAGAACCTGCCGCTGCATTTCTGGGATTGGCAAAAATGGGAAGTCCCTTTTTTATCCGCCCTTCATTAAGCTTTTTGAATTTTTCCTTTTCAATAAATACTTCTCCCCTGACTTCGAGATATGACGGAAAGCCGGTTTTCTCCGTTGCCGAAAGAACCAGCGGTACCGAACGGATGGTTTTGACATTGGGTGTAACCTGTTCACCTCGAATGCCGTCTCCGCGTGTCGATGCAACGGTCAGCTTTCCCTTTTCATAAACCAGTTCCACGGCGATTCCGTCCAGCTTTGGTTCCGCCGTATACCTGATCCGGCCGGAGATGGAAAGAAAGCGTCTGATGCGGGCGTCAAATTCGATGATTTCGGAAGCATCGAAGGCATTGTCGAGGCTGAGCATGGGAATGGAATGGATCACCGTCTCAAACTTCTCTAAAGGCGGTGCACCGACCCGTTGTGTAGGGGAATCCGGGCGCCTGAGCTCAGGATAGGCTGTTTCAAGCGCTATCAGTTCGCGCATGAGCTGATCGTATTCGGCGTCCGAGACCTCAGGGTCATCCAGAATGTAATACCGGTAGTTATGCCGGTGCAACATCTTTCGGAGTTCGTCCGCTCTGATTACTGGCCCTGAATTTAAAGCGTTTCGCATAATGCCTGAATCACCTCACAGACGGTCTTGCGTGATAATTCAAAACGGTCATCTCTAAATCCGGGACGCCACTTGAAGGACGAAATTTCATCCGATACGACCAGCACCCCGGCCACGCTCACTTGATGGTAGCGGCCGACGGAAAATAGCGCGCTCATTTCCATCTCAACAGCCAGCACGCCGTTTTTCTGATGATGGACGACTTCTTCGGGGGTTTCCCGAAAAATGGCATCCGTTGTCCAAATGAGCCCTTCGTAAAATTGGACCCCTTTTTGAGTCAAGGCTTCCCGCACCGTCTTTATCATCGATTCCGAAGGCAAGGAAAGAAGCCCGGCGCCTTGTTTTTCTTTTGTCGCCGGTCCTTCCATATAATGGATCGACGTTCCCTCATCGATGACGGCGCCGACGGGGAGAATAATATCTCCGATCGCAAGATCCGGAGAAACCCCGCCGCACCAGCCATAAAAAAGAATCTTTTTTGCCCCCATGGCCACGAGCGACTCAAGGATCATCACCGCATACGGGGCGCCCATCATCGGGCCCGCCACCCACACTCCCTTATGGATTTCCGGCCGGCCAAAAAGCCGGCTGATGTACAGAGGGAAAAAATGCCGCGGATCAATCCCCATCAGAGGGCATAAATAGGAGAGATCGGTCTCGGTGGCGATCATCACCGCAAGCGTCCCTCCCTTGGGCGCCCGTTTTGATACAATGGGTTTTACGATGGGCTGAGTCCCTTGGAACCGATTCATGCCTTCCCTGAAGCTATTCGGGTTTTACCGTCCTCATGAGATCTTCTTTCACTTCATCAATGATCTCGTAAACCCATAGCAGATCATCCAGGGACAAGCGCCCGGCTTTGCTCTGGGATATCTTTCCGTCTTTTCGAATAAAAACCCTCGGCCCGATCTGAACTTTCGGAAGCGAATCCCCATACTGGTTGATGGATACCACCAAGCCGGTCTGCCGGCACTCCCATTTTTTAATGACTTTATCTTTTTCCGGTTCAAACGCCATTTTTTCTCCTCCTCTATCCGGTTGTTCTGATTTCCCCAGTTGTTGCCTTTACCATAACTTTCTGATTTCGAAAACCTTATGTTTCTCCTACAGATTGGAAGCAAATCCGAGTGCATTTTTATTGATGGAAATTGAAAATCGGCTTAAGACATAATCATGGCGGTCGGTTTGAAAGGGAAGATAAACCAACATGACGTTTTTCGGGTTGACCGAAACATCCGAAAGCCTTTCGATAAATTCGTTTCGAGGTTTGACAAGGGTGGTCAGGCTGAGCTTTAAGCTTTCCACGGCCTCCGAGATTTCCAGCGTTACCGAGTGGATCTTATCTTTTGGTATGTGTTGAACCAAATCATTTCTCGGTTGGGAAAGGGTGAGGCTGGTACAAAGGCGCAGAAAAAGATCGGGACGGATTTTAAAAGCCGGCGTCCAGAAATAAAACGGCAATTCTTTCCATCCGCTCCGAAGAACCTTAGGCAGATTGGCGACACGCACCAAATCGGCATAGGAGGTAAGTTCAATCCCCTGGATCTCCGCCCTGATCCGCCAGAACGGGAGATAAAAAAGTCCGCCGCCCTCTCCCGGCAAATACGCCGCCTTAACCTTTTTAAACCGGTTCTTCACCGGCATCCAGGCCGTTTCACAATTTGAGCAATGCAATAGTATGGAATCGCGGGCCCCTTGCAAATCCCATCCGCAATCCGGACATAGTGTCGAAATAAAACGTATGGTGGAGTCAGGAGACCCGCCGGCCAAAGACATGGCGTGAAAATCCTCTGGAAGCCGTTGTAACAGCGGCTCATTTAAAATCGCATCAAAGAGGCGTCCATTTTGCGTATAAAACGGGGCATAAATCAAGCTGAAGGCTTCGCCGATGTGGGTTTGATAAAAGACCGGTTTTGGCAGGGACAATCCGATAAAATCCGTGATATGCTCCCGGATCATATCAGCGCTTCGCTCGGGTTTAAGAAAAAATCCCTTGGTTTCAGGTGAAATAAACTTCAGTTTCAGCGCCTGGCTTCGAAATCCCAACGAGGGCGGGATAAATCGAAGATCAACGGCCTGATGGCTTACATCGACAACCTGATGACGGATCCCTTCCATGACCTGGGAAAAGATCATCCCTTTGAACCGCCAGTAGGGGAAAAAGAAAAGCGAATCCGTTTCCGGCGCATTAAACGGCAGCAGATATCGAAAATAGTCCCTAACCGTCAGATAGGAACGCACCCGGCAAAAGGAACAGGTGAAAAGGCGGTCTGTTTCCTCGAGGATTGCAGGAGCTCCGCACTGAGGGCATTGATGCTCTATCCGGATGTTATAGCTTTTCACCGCATTGATTGCAGAATACGGATTCAGACAAATTCTCCGACGCGCAGTTCGCACAGACTTTCGACTTGGGTTTTTCACCTGCCGGGTGACCGCACCGGGAACAGAATTTTGCATTCGGGGCTACATTTTTCCCGCAGTTTAAACATCGTTCAAAAACGATCTGCTGATGTCCGCACAACGGACAAAACCGGGCATTGAGGGGAATCGTATTCCCGCATTCAGGGCATTGGGCGGTTTCAGCCGATTCGCCTTTCTGTGCATGGGCGCCGGCAAAATATTGGGCGAACATGGCCGGCATCATCAATCCCACGCCCATCCCCATACCCGAACCCGCCGTACCTTCGGCCTCGGCAGCCTTTTCCATCGCCATTGCAGCCTTCAGTTGCATCAGTTTGTTCATATCCTTAAATACCCCCAACCGGCTCCGGTCGTCGATTGCGGCTTGAACCTCGGGCGGGGGGGTAATGGCGTTGATGTAAAGGCGATCAAGACCGAGGCCGAAACGGCTGAAATCCTCCTGCAATCGTTTCGAAAGACCTTCTGAAAGTTGGCTGTATTTGGATGGAAGATTCAATATGGAATCGATCTTTTCGCCCATCAGGTCATTGAAACGCGATACGATTACCCGATTTAGGTATTCTTCGACCTCCGCCGTCGTGAACATCCCCTGGGTCCCGACCATGCGGTTGATGAAAAGAACAGGTTGGCGGATCTGGAGGTTGAACACTCCGAAAGCCCTAAGCCGGATAAGCCCCAGCTCGGAATCCTTAAACGCCACCGGGTCGCGCGTTCCCCATTTAAGATTGCTGAATACTTTCATGTTGACGAAATATACTTCGGCCCTTAACGGACTTGTCATACCCCAGGGGATGGCTGCGATCTTGGTCAGAATGGGAATGTTCGCGGTTCTTAGCGTGTGCCGGCCCGGTCCGAAAGCTTCGATCGCTTTCCCTTTGTAAAAAAAGACGCCGATCTGACTTTCCCTCACGGTGAGCTGGGCTCCGAATTTAATCTCTCCGGAACCTTGTTCAGGAATCCGATGCACCAGCTCCTGGCCCGTATCGTCAAACCACTCTAAAACCTCAAGAAAAATGATGTTGTCGGTTCCCATATTCTTCTCCTTTCTGTTTAAAAGGATGAATGGCTAGTGTTTCAGAGATTGGCGCCGACGCCACCCTATATATCAAATGAAGACGCATCCGGCAACCGTCATGGCGTATTCGCCTTCTCCTTCAGCCGCCGTATGGTCGCTGCATAATCACGTGCTCCAAAGATGGCCGAGCCGGCTACAAAAATATCGGCCCCGGCTTCTGAAACGGCGCCGATATTGCTTTCTTTTATCCCTCCATCCACTTCGATCCTTGTTGACAGGCCCTTCCCCAGGATCAGCCTCCGGAGCTCCCGAATTCGATTCAGACTGTTTGGAATAAATGTCTGGCCGCCGAATCCGGGGTTGACGCTCATGATGAGAACAAAATCCACATCCTCAAGAACCCACTCAACGGCCGTGATAGGGGTGGCCGGATTCAGCACAACTCCCGCTCTTGCTCCGGATTCGCGAATCAGATGGACCGTCCGATTCAGATGGGTACAGGCCTCAACCTGAATGGAAATAAAATCAGCCCCGGCGTTTGCAAAATCGGGAATATATCTTTCCGGATTTTCGATCATTAAATGGACATCGACGGGAAGAGAGGAGTTGCGCTTGACCGCCTCAATGATCACCGGGCCCATGGTAATGTTGGGAACGAAATGCCCGTCCATGACATCGGCATGAATCCAGTCTGCGCCTGCGTTCTCAACGGCCCGAACTTCATCCCCTAGCTTTGCAAAATCGGCGGAAAGGATTGAAGGTGCGATCCATTTCATCATCGTCGAATCTCCTGTCTTTTTTATTGGGTTTTACCGATCTCCTTAATTTTATGCATCATTTGATTTTAGCTCGATCAGCTCGCCGGCGACCCTCCGCCCAAACCAGGATCCCGATTCCGAACCAGTTTGACGGGACTTCCTTCCGTTATCCGGTATCCCGGGAGGGGGTTTTGGCCGATGATGGTGTTCTCTTTTCGGTCTTCGCTCCGGAAAAAGATCACCTCCCCGGGGTAAAGATTCATTTTTTCGAGTATAAGGACAGCTTCACCAAACAGCATGCCATTCAGATCCGGCATCATGTAGGTCCTTGGCAAAACTCCTTGACAGATCAGCATATCCACACATTTCCCCTGTTCCAAAGTCTGCCCGGAGCCGGGCGAATGCGCGATGACCTGATCCTTAATAAAACGGCTGCTGTATGCCCGGGAAAGATTCCCTGAACATAGCCCGTTTTCTTCCAGAATGATCTGGGCCTGACGCAGGGGAAGCCCTTTGAGATTGGGTATCATAACCGTTTTTGGTCCTTTGGATAAAATCAGCCGAACGTCTCTCCCCTTTTTAATCTCGCTCCCAGGCGCCGGATCCTGGGATATAATATGGTTGATCGGTATGTGATCATTATATTCGGAACTTTTGACCTTCGCATTTAATCCCAATTGGGCAAGCATTTCGAAGATGCTTACGGCTTCTTTGCTCACAAGATCCGGAACGACGACCCGGTCTTCGCTTTTAATCATGAATGACAGGGTGATATACCCGCTCACTCCTGCAATTAAAATTAAGACAAGAATAAAAAAAGCAACTTTCAACAAACGTGCAATCACATCAACCTCTGCAGGCATGCACCAAAAAAACCGTCCATCGGATGCATACCGGAAGATGTTTTCAAGCATCCCCTTTCATCCAGAAATAAATTCCCCTGTTCCGAGATCCCCGGATGGATTTGTCGCAGTGCAAAGTTGGAATGCTCTTTCAGGAACCGGTCAATGACGCCCTCGTTCTCTTCTGGTTCCATGCTGCATACCGCATATACCAAAACACCGGATGGCCGGACGCACCGGCACAGGTGATGCAGCATTTGAAGTTGTATGTCCCGGTATCGTTTTAAATCCGTTTCAAGAACCCGCCATTTGGCCTCCGGGTTCCGTCTTAAGACACCGAGTCCTGAGCACGGGGCATCCAGAAGAATCCTGTCGAACGCATCGGCGAACTCATTTTCCAAGGGCCTGCTTAGGTCGCATTTCATGCCGGTAACATTGGAAACGCCCAATCGGTCCATCTCCTTATTCAGCTTTGAAAGCTTATTCTCGTTCCAATCGATAGCAATAATCCTCCCCTGGTTCTCCATTGTCTGAGCAATATACCCTGTTTTACCGCCTTGCCCTGAACATGCGTCCATAATCTTTTCCCCAGGCTGCGGATTTAAAAGACCCACTACCAGTTGGGCGGCCTCATCCTGCACCTGAAACCAACCGTCTAAAAACGGTGTCATACGGTCAATCGGAATTCTTGGATTGGAAAATAAAATCCCGACAGGCGAAAATTTACATATATGCACATTCTCCGCCAAGAGGATAAGGGCGCTGAGGAGATGATGAACGGTCGTTTTTAGCGTATTGGCTCGAACGGCAATCGA
>Ga0154608_1049_pt1 | contig 15644 bp, 15 predicted proteins | sample Rifle2008BG13ft_FD_116037 | JGI IMG/M metagenome (GOLD analysis project Ga0154608, IMG submission 116037) | Deltaproteobacteria bacterium RBG_13_49_15 | reverse complement strand
TTCAAAGGGCCGGAGCTTCTGCGGGTTGTTGCCGAGGGGCAGCTTTCCATCGCCGAAGTCCCCACCGGCATGGTGGAAGGTGATGCTCCGATTCTGGCTCTTACCGCCCAACCGTTTATCTCAACCAACTCCTTTGAACAACGACTGCTCGCTCAATTGGCCAAACCAACTTATACGGAAGTGCTCAAAAAATTCAAACAGTTTACCCTCTATACATCCGTTTGGCCGTTCTCCGGCATTTACACGAAAAAAGCCGTCAATACCGCTGCTGATCTGAAAGGGCTGAAGATGCGTGTGTATGACGGCACCGGACTGGCCTTCGGGAAAGAAGCCGGCATTGCAGCCCGCAATATGCCCTTTAGTGAAGTTTATCCGGCCATGAAAGCCGGACTTTTGGATTCCATGTACACCTCATCCGTATCCGGCGTGGATGCCAAAGCATGGGAGGTTCTTAAATATTTTACTCCTATCAATATCGTCGGTCCCGTGAACATGATCAATGTCAACCTTGCCGCCTGGAATCGCCTCCCGGCTGATATCCGGGACAAAGTGCTGGAGATCGCCGACGATATGGAAGACGAAATGTGGGAACTGGCCGGCGATATGGACCGGAAAAGCAGAGCCACCCTCAAGGAAAACGGCATGACGATCAGCACGGTCGGCAAAGCATTCCGCACGGACATGAATGCCATGGGCGAAAAACTGAGAGCGGAATGGGTTGCCAAGGCCGGGGATGATGCAAAAAAGATTCTGGCCGATTATTACCGGATCACGGGTCGAAAATAGCGACATTTCAATACAATTGAATGGCAAACCGATGCAAGGGAGCGAGCGTGTGTGAAACGACATTACACTCGCTCCCCCTTTTTAATGGAAGAGTGGAATATGAATCAAATTATCCATACCGCAGAAAAACTGTCCGATTTGTTAGTAAAAATTTCAGCTGTTATTCTTGGGCTCATGACGGTGCTGATTCTGGTGGAAATCCTGATATGGAATTTGTTTATAAAAACCACCGTCATCGTTGATGAATACTGTGCTTACGGCCTGGCAGCCATTATCTTTCTTGGCGCCGGATATTGCCTAAAAGAAAAAGGGCACATCCGGATTACGCTCGTTCTCGGGTTTCTGCCGGAAAAAATATCCCGCATTCTGACGTTTTTAGCGACCGGCGCCACAACGATTTTCATGGGATATATCTGGTATTTTATGTTCAAAATGGTCAGTGCCGCCTTTCACTATAATTCCACATCCGGAACCCTGACCCATACCCCCTTATGGATCCCCCAGGCGGTCATGCTCATCGGCGCCGCCGCTCTTTTGATTCAACTGGCAGGAACCACTATCAAAACATATGCCGCCATCGCCACCGGAGAGGAAGTGATCTAATGGATGCCACAATGATGAACATGAGCCTGGTTGTCTTCGGGATTCTTTTTGCCACTCTGGCATGGGGTGTCTGGGTGGGATTTTCTCTCATCATCGTCGGATTTGTCGGCATGGTCTTTTTCAGCGCCCTTCCGGCTGGAAACAATATCGCATCCTCCATCTGGGCCACGGTGGAAAAATGGGAATATGTCGCATTGCCGCTCTTTATCCTGATGGGGGAGATCCTCTATCGATCAGGGATTTCCGAAAAGCTTTTTAACGCACTAGTTCCCTGGCTTCACCGGCTCCCCGGCGGTCTTTTGTTGATGAACATTTTATCCTGCACTCTTTTCGCCGCAGTCTCCGGATCCAGCGCCGCCACCACCGCCACGGTCGGTCGCATCACATTAGCCGAGCTCGACAGGCTGGGATATGACAAGCGTCTGGCCATGGGCTCTTTGGCCGGAGCCGGAACCCTGGGATTTCTGATTCCGCCATCCCTGGTCATGATCGTCTACGCCATCCTTGCAGAGGTTTCGATCGGCAAAATGTTCATGGCAGGCATCCTTCCCGGCCTGCTCCTTTCTGGAATTTATTGCTTTTATATTATATACCGGGGGATCAGAAACCCGGAGATTGCGCCAAAAACCGATAAAAGCTACACATGGAAAGACCGTGCAGCCGCCATGAAAGACCTGGCGCCGACGGCGGCCCTGATCCTGATGGTTTTGGGGAGCATTTACGGAGGTGTAGCAACACCGACGGAAGCCGCGGCACTGGGCGTCTTCGGCGCATTCCTATTCGCCCTCATCAACCGCCGCATGAACACCAGGATTTTGATGGATTGTCTTGTGAATGCGGTCAAGACAAATGCCATGATCATGCTGATCGTGGTCGGGGCAAGCTTTTTGTCCCGCGTCATGGGGTTTTTGGGAATCCCGGCAGCGATTACAAAATCGATCACGCAGATGGACCTTTCCCCTTATACTCTGATGATTCTTTTAGGTGTGGTCTACGTCATTCTCGGCTGTCTTTTGGATGGATTCTCCATGGTGGTCATGACGCTTCCCATAGCGCTTCCTATGGTCACCGCAGCAGGATTCGATCCGATCTGGTTCGGGATTTACCTGGTGCTGATGGTGGAACTCGCCCAGATCACGCCTCCGGTGGGATTCAATCTGTTCGTCATTCAGGGATTAACCAGGGAACCGATCATGAAAATTGCCTATTATTCGCTCCCATTCTTTTTCCTGATGCTGCTGGCAACCGCAATTCTAACCGTTTTTCCGGAAATCGCCTTGTTTTTGCCCAATATGATGACGGTCAAATAGGAACCAATTTAAAGGAGGCCGGGTTGAGAATCATTGATCTAAATTGCGATATGGGTGAAAGTTATGGCGCTTATAAATTGGGGCTGGATGAATCGGTTATCCGGCATATTACTTCCGCTAATATCGCCTGCGGCTGGCATGCCGGCGACCCGGAAGTGATGGATAAAACCGTCAAGTTGGCCGTAGATAACAGTGTCGGCATCGGCGCCCATCCCGGATATCCGGATCTGCTCGGCTTCGGCCGGAGAAATATGGACTGCACGCCCGAAGAGATCCGGCGCTACATCATCTACCAGATCGGCGCCCTCTCGGCTTTCTGCGCCATTCACGGCGCCCGACTTCAACATGTAAAGCCCCATGGCGCCCTCTATCTCGCAGCCGTTGAAAACGAACCGATAGCCAGAGCCGTTGCACAAGCCATTATCAGTGTGGATCCGAATCTCATCTATGTGGCTCTGGCGGGAGCAAAGGGGGAAATGGTGCGTCGAATCGGCAAAGCCGTCGGGCTCAAGGTCGTTTATGAGGCGTTTCCCGACCGGGCGTATACCCCTGAAGGAACCCTTGTTTCCCGGCGGAAGCCCGGAGCTGTAATTAAAGACCCGAAAGAAGTGGCCCGGCGGGCGCTTCTAATGGCCGCAGAAGGTGTTGTGGTCGCTGTCGACGGGACTCGGATCCCGCTTGAAGCTCAGACGATATGTGTCCATGGAGACACCCCTTCCGCCGTAGAACTGGTTAGAAGCATCCGGGAGACCTTTAAATCAGAGGGGATCGTTCTCAAACCCATGGGCCTGATATCCGAATAGGGAGGCTTTATTGGGGAAAGGCCTTTTTAAAAAAGCGCACTTCCGGATTGCAGGAGATTGCGGGTTGCTGGTCGAATATGGCGATGCCATCCATCCGGATGTCAACCATAAAGTGCGATCCATGGGGATTATCCTGGAAAAAGAGATCCCGAAAGGAGTGGTGGAAATTATCCCCACCTACCGCTCCATTCTGATTTTCTATGACCCTTTTATCACCACTCCCGGCCTTCTGAAGCAAATTCTTATCGAACAGGAAAAAAGGCTTCCGGAAATTAAAATCCCCCCTCCCAAACTCGTCGAAATACCGGTTTGTTACGGGGGGGCATTCGGACCGGACATGGATTTTGTCGCATCAGTCCACGGCATCAACGAAGCCGATGTCATCCGGTTTCATTCGGAAGCCGATTACCTGATTTACATGGTAGGATTCACCCCCGGCTTTCCGTTTTTGGGAGGGCTCCCCGATATCCTTCACACTCCAAGGCTGGAAACACCGCGAACGATGGTCCCGGCAGGATCGGTCGGAATCGCCAATGCCCAAACCGGAATCTATCCTGTATCCAGTCCGGGGGGTTGGCGGATTATCGGCCGGACCCCGATCCGGCTCTTTGATCCAAATCGTAAAAATCCCATCCTTTACCAGGCAGGGGACATCATCCGGTTCAGAGCGATTACCGAGAAGGAATATCAACAATTGTTCACTGCTGAGACCGGTTGATGGATATATTTAACGTCATCACACCGGGTCCTTATCTGACGGTCCAGGACCGAGGCCGATTCGGATATCAAAAAATGGGAATCCCGATATCCGGAGCGCTTGATTCACATGCCTTCCACCTGGCAAACGCGCTTGTGGGAAATCCTCCGGATTCGGCAGCTCTGGAGATCACCATCCTTGGCCCCCGCCTTGAGATCCTGTCGGAAACGGATATCGCCCTCACCGGGGCTGAAATGAAGATGGCTTTAAACGGCAATCCGGCAAAATGCTGGGAATCGATGCGGGTGAGACCGGGAGACATATTGGACATCGGTCAAGCCAAAAGCGGCTGCCGCGGATATCTGGCGGTCGGCGGCGGCATTGATGTGCCTGAAATCATGGGGAGCCGTTCTACATATGCGGGCGGAAAGCTCGGCGGATTTCAAGGACGGCCCTTGAAAAAAGGAGATGTGATTCAAAACGGAAGAAAAAATCTTCTGACACGCCCGCGCCGCCTTGCCTATTCCGATATTCCAAAATATCTTACGGAAGTTCATATAAGAGCAATTCCCGGACCTCAGGACGACTTTTTTGATACAGGGATCCGGATCCTTTTTCATTCGTCTTTTCTTGTCACCGCAAAGGCCGATCGGATGGGATACCGGTTGCAGGGGCCTCTTGTATCATTAAAAGAAGGGATGCCGAAAAGCATCATTTCAGAGCCGGCAGTTCCCGGAAGCATACAAATCCCGGCTGATCTGCAGCCGATCATTTTACTGCTTGAGCAAACCGTTGGAGGGTATGCAAAAATCGCCACGGTCATTTCATCAGATCTCTCAAAAATAGCTCAAGCCACCCCCGGAGACGCTATTCGGTTCGAACCGGTCTCGCTGGAAGCTGCCCATATGTTGCACCGGGAAGAATTCCATCGTCTCCAAACTATCATTAGTCTGTTATCCTCCCGATAATCAATTTAATAGAAATTTACCTATTCAAGAGGTTTGCAAGTGATATCTTGACAACAAGCGCGCAATTTAATAATAAAATACGACTTTGAATTATATTCTTTTGTTGAAGGGGGGTGATGCAACGAGGAGGTGAATCATGACCTGTTCAATATCCTTAGGCATCGAATAACATCTACCAATAGTAAAAGGAGGATTTTATGAAACGCACATTTATCTTGTTTACCATTCTAGCTCTGATGATCGGAATCGCGGCAACCGGCGCTCAGGCTGCCGATGCTAAAGATCCGATCGGCGTCGTTACGATTAAAAAAGGCGAACCGGTCCATATCGCTTACTGGTTTGTGGTTGCTGGCGAGAATGCCTCTCTTGGGACCGATACCAAGCGCGGTGTTGAAATCGCCATCGAAGATGTCGGTGGAAAACTGCTTGGCCATCCCATCAAACTCAGCGGTCAGGACACCGGATGCAATGCGGAAGGCGGACAGGCGGCTGCAACAAAACTGGCTTCCGATCCTACCATCATTGCCGCCATCGGATCCAACTGCTCGAGCGAAGCCAAGCCCGGCGCACCGATCCTCTGGAAAGCCGGGATTACAACGGTTTCTCCCTCCAACACCGCTCCTTACCTGACGGATCCAGCTCGTGGTCCGGAGTATGAAGGCTATCTGCGCACAGCCCATAATGACAAGATTCAGGGGGCTGTTGCCGCCCAATTCGCCATTAAAAAGCTGGGTGTTAAAAAGGCTGCTACCATTCATGATGGAAGCGTTTATGCAGAACAACTTCAAGCCGTCTTCGCTGAAACCTTTAAGAAAATGGGCGGAACCATAACGAGCCAGGAAGCGGTTTCAACCGGCTCTACCGATATGCGGCCGGTCCTGACCAAGATCGCCACTGGCAAGCCGGAGTTTATCTACTACCCGATCTTCATCGCTGAAGGCGGCCATATCACCCGGCAAGCCAAAGAGGTTGCCGGACTTGAAAAAGTTTCTTTGATGGGCGCCGACGGTATATTCTCCCCTGACTTTTATAAAGCCGCCGGTGAGACCGCCATCGGGATGTACCATTCCAGCCCGGATTTTTCAGCCTTTGCCGCCGGATATAAAGATTTCCTGGCCAAGCATCAGAAAAAATACGGCGAAAAACCGCTGGCTCCGTTCCATGCTCATGCCTATGATGCCGCCATGATGGTGTTAAAGGCAATCGAAAAAGTTGCGGTGAAAGGAAAAGATGGATCCCTCACCATCGGACGCAAGGCTCTGCGCGATGCTCTATACGCCACCAAAGGCCTCAAAGGCCTGACCGGCAATATTACCTGCAATAAGTTAGGAGACTGCGCCGATCCTCGGATTGCCGTTTATCAAACCACGGCCGACAACGTAAAGAAACTGGAAATGCCGGATAAACCGTTCTGGAAACCATATTAAAGAAAACTCCGAGTCCCCTTTTTTATTAAACGGCAATCGGGGACTCATTCGCCTGAAGGAAGAGCCGGCCATTCAAGTTCGCCCGGCTCTTCCTTCCATGTTCATTCCAAAAGCCGGTTGAATTCCTGCCGCCCTCTAAGGCACAGCGAATATGCCGAACCGGCGTAAATCAAAAAATGGATCAAGCCATGCTGGAAAGACTCAGAGAACGAATTACTCCAACCGACATCGTCATGTGGATGATCGGCGGTTCGCTTCTGGTCATGATCATTTGGGGATCGGCCGCCACATTGCTGGCCGGCCTATACACCCCCCGCCACTGGCTCGACTTTGTCATTTTCGGACTGGCACAAGGGAGCGTTTATGCACTCATTGCCATGGGGTATACAATGGTGTACGGTGTGTTACGGATGATCAATTTCGCCCACAGCGAAGTGTTTATGAGCGGTCCCTACACCGCTTATTATGTTGCTGCCGCTTTCTACCGGAGCGGGCTTTTAGAAAGCCATCCGGTTCTTTGTCTCCTGGCGATTTTCATGGTCTCCATGTTTATATCCTCCATGATTGCGTTTTTGCTGGAAAAAATCGCTTACCGCCCTCTTCGAAACGCGCCCCGTCTTATCCCTTTGATCACCGCCATCGGTGCATCCTTTTTTCTGCAATATGTTTTCCGAGGTCTTTATGGTTCCGGGTTTCAAGCATATCCGGTCGTAAAAATGCTTGAAGGGCACTGGACTTTTATCGGAATCCGCATCCTCCGTTTTCAGGCCGTAGTCATCGTGGCGGCCGCATTGCTTCTGGCGGCTCTTTATTCATTTATTCAGATGACCCGCGTTGGAAAAGCGATCCGCGCCGTCTCCGAGGACAAGGAAGCAGCATATCTGATGGGGATTGATGTGGACAAAATGATCTCCACAACGTTTATCATAGGCGGTATGGCGGCCGGAGCTGCTGGCGCGTTTTACGGCATCATGTTCAAACAGGTTCATTTCTTCATGGGATTTATTCCGGGCATCAAGGCGTTCACCGCCGCCGTTTTAGGCGGAATCGGAAATATTCCTGGGGCCATGCTTGGAGGAATTTTTCTCGGCCTGATCGAGTCGGTGGGGCCCAGCCTGTTTTTAGATGGATTGGGAATCGTTGCTCCTTATCAACTCAAAGATGCGATCGCGTTCACGATGCTGGTACTGGTACTGATTTTCCGGCCGACCGGCATTTTGGGTGAACGATTGGCTGTGAAAAAGGCTTAAATCGAAGGAAGAGCGCTCACACGATGACACAGATGGAATCTTTGTGGCGACATGGGATCAAAACAGGGTTTATCGGCGCCGTGACTGTTGTTTTGCTTGCTCTGATCGGAATGGTCGAAGCCTTCAGCCAGCGGGATATCATTGCCGGCGTCATTTCCATGGGACATGCTCTTTTATTGGTTATCGCGATCTTTATGGGATATATCGCGGCCAAGCGTACGGCATTATCAGGAATCGGATCAACCCTGATCAACAGCGTTGTTTCCGGAGTGATCATAGCAGGATCACTGGTTTTACTGATATTACTGGGAAGCTGGGTTAATCTCCGCTCCATCTTCATGAACGCTTCTCCGGCACTTTATAGCCTGCTGACATTTGGAATTGAATTTAAAAACGGCTGGACATTCCTTTTGTTGGCCGGTGCGCTTTGCGGTCTAGTCGCAGGGTTATTGTATCAATCCTTTCCAACATTCCGCCGGATACTTATTACTTCCTTGAGCAGTGTAATAATTGCAGGCGTGCTTCAGGACATGCTGCGCCCCACTCTTTCCGCATGGGGCCCAATATCGGTAATCAGTGATTGGCTTTTTTCATCCAACGGACTATCCTTATCCGGCGCCATCACGCTCTGTCTCGTCATCGCCGTGATTCTTTTCATATGGTTCCAAAAGAGAGATATCCTCCGAACCCGTTTTAGCAGGCTCCCTTCCAGCGGGCAACGAACGCTTCGGATGGCGGGATATGTTTTGTTGGTTGGGATCTTTTTAGTCCTGCCCCAGGTTTTAGGACTTTTTTTAAGCGAAGTGCTGACCATCGTGGGGCTTTACGTTCTATTGGGTTTGGGGTTAAACATTGTCGTTGGATATGCCGGATTGCTGGATTTAGGATACGTGGCCTTTTTTGCCATCGGGGCCTACGTCACGGCGATCTTGACTTCACCGGAACTGGGCTTTTTCAGCCTGACATTCTGGCAGGCACTCCCTTTTGCCGTTATTTTGGGTCTTTTATCCGGCGTCATTCTGGGAGTCCCGGTGCTCAAAATGCGCGGCGATTATTTGGCCATCGCCACTTTGGGATTCGGCGAGATCATCCGCATCCTGGTCCTATCGGATTTTCTAAGGCCCTGGCTGGGAGGGGCCCAGGGGATCGGCCGGATCCCCAAAGCCTCGATCGGCGGCTATGAATTTGCAACACCTCAACAGATCTATTATCTCATTCTGGCCGGATGTGCGTTTGTCATTTTTATCTCATTGCGCCTAAAAGATTCCCGCCTTGGACGCGCCTGGAAAGCGATGCGTGAAGATGAGGATGTCGCCCAGGCTATGGGAATTAACCTTGTGGCTACGAAATTACTTGCATTTGCAACAGGGGCAGGTTTTTCAGCTTTGAGCGGAGCCATTTTTGCCAGCAAACTCAGTTCAGTGTATCCTCACAGTTTCAACGTTATGATTTCAATTAATATCCTATGTCTTATTATTGTCGGCGGCATGGGAAGCATCCCCGGGGTGATTGTTGGAGCGGTCGCTCTTGTGGGTTTGCCGGAGCTGTTGAGGGAATTTGCCGAATACCGGCTTCTGGTTTATGGCGCCGCTCTTGTGGCAATGATGCTTCTCAGGCCCGAAGGCCTGTGGCCGGAAGTATTACACCTGCGCGAATTGCAGGATGCTCAGTCATCTTCAGCCGATTCCGAAACGCCCGCTCCTTCCGGGGCCAGGATATAGGAGGAGTTATGGCTATTCTCAGTGCTGAAAAGATGACCAAGCGTTTCGGCGGCCTGCTTGCCATACAGGAATTGGATATTGCCATTATAGAAAACAGCATTCACAGCATCATCGGGCCTAACGGCGCCGGAAAAACCACCTTTTTTAACTGTGTAACCGGCTTTTACCGGCCCGAAGAGGGTAGAATCAATTTTAACAGCCATAACCTGGTTGGACTTACACCCGATCGGGTAGTAAGGTTGGGAATCGCCCGGACCTACCAGAATATTCGACTATTTCCCAATCTGACGGCCCTTGAAAACATCCTGGTCGGTCTCCACTCCCATCTCAAAGCAGGATTTTTCGGCATTGTCGTCGGATTGCCGTCGACCCGACATGAAGAGACAGAGGCATCAAAAGAAGCCGTTCGACTGCTCAATTTCGTTCGCCTGGAGGGGAAAGAAGATCTATTGGCGAAAAACCTCCCTTACGGCGACCAGCGCCGTCTGGAAATCGCACGGGCTTTGGCCGCCCGGCCCAAACTGCTGCTGTTGGACGAACCAACGGCCGGCATGAATCCCCGGGAAACACAGGAAATGATGGATTTTATTCAGCATTTGCGCGACGCACTCGGCATCACGATTCTGCTCATTGAACACCAAATGCGGGTGGTCATGGGCATATCGGAAACCGTCACGGTGCTGGACTACGGAAAAAAGATCGCGGAAGGGACACCGGACGAAATCAAGTCAAATCCGACGGTCATCGAGGCCTATCTTGGACGCGGGAGCGCCGCGGAAGCCCGCTGACCGGTTGTTGACAAAGGAGCCTCAATGGCGGCAATGTTGGAAGTTGAGAATATTCATTCCTATTACGGGCACATCCATGCGTTGAAAAACCTCTCGCTTAATATCAACGAAGGCGAAATCGTCACCTTGATCGGAGGAAATGGCGCCGGAAAAAGCACCACTTTAAGGACTATCAGCGGATTAATGAAGCCCCGAAAGGGTTCCATTCGTCTCCAGGATGAGGAACTCACACGGCTTTTGCCCCACAAAATCGTCGAAAAAGGGGTAGTTCAGGTACCGGAAGGGCGGCGTGTCTTCGGCCGCCTTACTGTTGTTGAGAATTTGGAGATGGGGGCTTTTGCCTGTCGGGATGGAAAACTGAATAGGGATAATCTGGATCGCGTTTTTACCCTTTTCCCCCGGCTTTTGGAACGCCGTAAACAGGTAGCGGGAACGTTGAGCGGAGGGGAGCAACAGATGCTGGCAATGGGCCGCGCCCTGATGGCCAACCCTAAAGTCCTTCTTTTGGACGAACCCTCCATGGGATTGGCTCCTGTGCTTGTGGATGATATTTTCGAAACCATTGAAAAACTTCATCAAGGGGGTACGACAATACTCCTGGTAGAACAAAACGCCCGGATGGCCTTGCAAGTCGCCGACCGGGGCTATGTGATTCAGACCGGTGTCGTGGTTCTCAGCGATTCGGCTCAAAACCTGCGAAAAAATGAAATGGTTAGAAAAGCCTATATGGGGGAAAACTGATCATTACGGTTTTTCAGATCGTATTGAAGAGCGCCAAAAGACCAAATCCGGCAATAATGATACCTGCCAACCGGTTTATCCACCCCATTTTATCTGAATTGAATTGAGTTCGAAAGAAACTGACGGTACCGCTTAGAATAAACCACCAGAGTCCTGAACCTAAAAAAACGCCTGCTACGAGAATTCCTGCCGAAAAATAATCACCCTGGGCAGAAACGATGCCCAATCCGGTAAATATGGCTGCAAACGATATAATGGTTATCGGATTGGTGAGAGTTAGAAAAAAGGTCGAGGCAAATGCGCTAAAAGGCCCGTTTCCTCCGGTTACGGCTTCTTGCGAATGAGGCCTGGACAGGAAGGTTCTAATGCCGAGATAGCATAAAAAGATGCCCCCTCCCAATCGCAGCCAACGCTGTTGTTCGATTAATAAATTGGATACAAATGTCAGGCCGAACCCGGCAATGCATCCATAAACGGCATCGGCGGCAGCCGCCCCAAGGCCGGAGACAAGGCCGTAAGCACGACCATCGGAGAGGGTTCGGCGGATGCACAGCACCCCGATGGGTCCGACAGGCGCTGCTATGGAAAAACCGATCATTAGACCCTTAATAAAAAAATTCAAATCCACTCCCCTTTCAATACTCACCGCTGTTCATCACAACAAAGCACGTCATTCCTCTCGTATCAGGTTCGGGAGAAGTTCAGTCAAGCCTTGAATGATTAAAAAAAACGATACTTATGCTGATATATACTCGCGATTGACAACTATGGCAACAGGGATTTTGATCATTGACGCCATTTCGTACTGATGGTATTTGTGAATTGAATCACGATTTATGGCCTTTATCCATTTTCCGGCCGGATTCATAACAATCAAAGCAGATTAAGGTCCAACTCCTTTAGGCAAAGGTGAAAAACCCGTAATGAAGATGCTGCGTAACACTCTTCGCAAGCTGGGCTGGCCGATCGATCAAATGTCGCTCAGACAGATTGCGCATGAGCTCTATCGCCGCTGGTTTACAACTCCGCATGAAAGTATAAACGTGGAAGATGCCGGCGGAATCGCACCGGCGACAGGTATCATTGTCGCCATGGCATGTGAAGGAAATATCGACACCCTGGTCTGGTCCCAAGAAAATCAAATTCCGAAAGAGGAGATCGTGACCTCCGACCAAAAAAATCTTTTCCTTCAGCGAAGAGAGCGGAGCTCTTTTTCCTGTCCGGAAAGGAGAAGCTCACCCCGATCTCCGGGAAAAGACATCGTTCGCTGGCGTGCCGGCAATGATGACGGTGCATTGGGCTGGCTTGTTGATTATTCCGACAATGGCGTGGCTTTTGTCATCGAGACAAATCGATCGCCACAGGTCGGAACAAAAATCATGACAAGTATTTTAAGCCGATCGCGGGGACTCGTCGATCTCGGCTCGGCACAGGTAATACGGATCGAGCCGCTCACCTCCGAGCTGTCGCTGACATGCCTTAAGCTGGAAGCAAATAGCACCGGGACCATCTAAAAGGAGCCCGACAGATGAATTCGGTTTGGTTACAAAATCTGACATGGGAAGAAATTCAAGAGAAGATCAAATCGAGTAATGGAACCATCATCGTTCCTGTCGGAAGCACCGAACAGCACGGCCCGCATTTGCCGGTGGGAACCGATACAATGGTCGCGATGACCCTGGCGGAAGCCGGAGCAGAGAGAGCCTCCGTTCTGGTCTCGCCACCGCTCTGGTTCGGTTGGAGCCCCCACCACATGATTCTCCCAGGAACCATTACGATTCGTCCCGAAATCCTCGTTGAATTTTGTTATGATGTCATTTCTTCACTCCATCAGCATGGTTTTGATAAATTTATCCTGATTAACGGTCACCGTATCGTCAATATCGCCTGGCTCCAAATTGCCGCCGAACGGGCAAAAAGAGAATTGAATGCAACCGTGGTGATCTTTGATCCTGCCTACATGTCCAAAGAGATCACCCAGGAACTGGGATGGGGTGAAATCGGGCATGCCGAAGAAATTGAAGGGTCACACATGTGGTTCTGTTACCCGGATCTCGTTAAAATGGACCGCGCCAAGGACAATCCGCACAAACATCACCCGTTGTATCATGTCGATCCCAAATATCCGAAAGACACCCTTTGTTATGTTCCAAGCTCGATTCCCGAGCAAAAAAAATCGGTTTTACATGCCGGAGGGACCTCCGGAACGCCGAGCAAGGCCTCCCGTGAAGGAGGAAAACAATACCATGAACACCTGGTCGATCGTCTGGTGGAAATCATCAACATGCTCAAAGCGATGAGCGGAGTAAAATGAAAAACAATCACCTTTTCGGACCTTTGACTTTCATGTGGATATGTTTTTCCGTCTTTTTTTTCTTTGCCCCGGCCTTTGTTGGCGAAAACGACCTGAATGCATTTTCGGATCCAGCCTATGCCGAAGAAGCCGGAAAGAAGGCGACCATTGAAGACGCAAAACAGGAAGCTAAAGAAGAGGCGGCGAAAGCCGATGAACATGCAAAGGATTTAAAACAAGGTGTCAAGGAAGACACTGTCAAAGCCGGAAAAACAGTCAAAAGCGGAGCGAAGGGCGTATTCCACATCTTGAAAGACGGCATTAAATCCCTGCTCCGCGGCGAAGGCGTCAAAGCTGATAAAACCGCAAGGGAAGAGCAGAATCCGCAGGACGAGTAATACACTAAAACAGCGAATATCGTCTCTCTCCGGTTTTTAGGAATCCTCCTCCGGTTTGGTCTTTTTGATGTCCGGCAACCCCATCAAAGTGCGGATCTCATCCGCATCCATCTTCTCCTTTTCAAGGAGGAGAGCAGCGCCTTTATCAAGAATCTCCCTCTTGTCATTTAAAATACCGAGCGCCTTTTCATACTGGGTTCGGATGATCTCTTTGATTTCGCTGTCAATGAGTTCTGCCGTGGATTCGCTGTATTCCGGAGGTCCCTCAGAACCCATATTCAAGAATCGGATCCTTTTTTCGCTGGCAAAATAAACCTGCCCCATTGTTTCGCTCATCCCATATTCTTTGATCATGCTCCGGGCGATATCCGTTGCCCGGGAGAGATCATTATGGGCGCCGGTGGAGATATCTTCAAAAACAATCGTTTCGGCCGCCCGCCCTCCCAGAAGCGTAGCGATCCGATTCAGCAATTCGGTTTTTTTCATTAAAAACCGATCCTCCGTGGGAACCTGCATGGTATACCCCAGAGCAGCTATTCCACGCGGAATGATGGAGATCTTCTGAACCGGATCGGTCCCCGGAAGGGAAAGGGCAACGATGGCATGTCCCATTTCGTGGTGAGCGACAATCTCCCGTTCCTTTGGATTGATCAAGCGGTTCTTTTTCTCAAGGCCTGCAACTAACCGTTCAACAGCCTCTTCGAACTCCGCCATCCCAACCTTTTTCTTGTTTCTCCTGACGGCCAGCAGGGTAGCCTCGTTAACAAGATTAGCCAAATCCGCTCCCACCATGCCGGGGGTCATGGCCGAAAGTTTTTCCACATCCAGGTTCTTGATCGTCTTAATTCCCCTGAGATGGACCTTAAGGATTTCCTCTCTCCCTTTTTTATCCGGACGATCCACCAAGACCTGACGATCAAACCGACCCGGTCTCAGGAGCGCCGGATCCAAAATTTCCGGCCGATTTGTGGCTGCCATCAGAATAACGCCGGCATTCGGATCGAATCCATCCATCTCCACGAGAAGCTGGTTTAATGTTTGCTCCCTCTCATCATGCCCTCCCATCATTCCAAACCCCCGCGCTTTCCCAAGGGCATCCAATTCATCTATAAATATGATGCAGGGGGCTTTCTGTTTTGCCTGGACAAACAGGTCTCTGACACGAGCGGCGCCAAGCCCTACGAACATCTCAACGAACTCCGATCCGCTCAGGCTGAAAAAAGGCACCTTGCTTTCCCCGGCTACCGCTTTGGCCAGAAGCGTTTTTCCGGTTCCGGGAGGTCCGACCAAAAGAACGCCTTTCGGCAGCTTGCCGCCCAATTCGGAATACTTTTGTGGCTGCTTGAGAAACTCCACCACCTCAACCAGTTCCTGTTTGGCTTCATCCACGCCGGCAACATCCTGAAAAGTCACGTTGAGATCGCTTTCCATATAAATTTTTGCCTTATTCTTTCCAAGTGTCATGAACCCTTGCTGCTGGCCCGTCATCCGGCGCATTAAAAAAAACCAGATGCCGAAAAATAGGGCGGTGGGAACAATCCACGATAAAAGAGCCGGAAGAAAGTTGGATTCGATCTCACCTTTAAATGTCACCTTATATTGATTCAAAAGAGTGGAAATCTCGGGATCCACCCGGATGGTTTTAAACAATATCTCCCGTCCTTCGGATGACCCTTCTTCTTTCATTTTCCCCTGAATTTTATTGGCCGTGATCGCCACCTCGACAATGCGCCCTTCCTTGACCAAGTTTAAAAACTGGCTGTAGTGGATCGTTTTGACGGCAAACGCATTCAAAAGCAGGTTCTGAAGGATCAATACCACCCATACTCCAAGCAACACATACCATATGGAAAACTTAT
>Ga0154608_1016_pt4 | contig 16007 bp, 14 predicted proteins | sample Rifle2008BG13ft_FD_116037 | JGI IMG/M metagenome (GOLD analysis project Ga0154608, IMG submission 116037) | Deltaproteobacteria bacterium RBG_13_49_15 | reverse complement strand
TTCGCGAACCATGCCTAAACGTATTCAAATGCCCTGTTATCATTCTTTTTTTCTATACCTTATCATGTTTTTTATGCAACTGCAGGGTTCATTCTGCTACGACAAAGGCGTCCGAAAAACCGTTTTGAATCATGTAGGTTTCATATTCCAGAGCTTTTTGGAGGTTGTTGTTTCTTCCAACCCGAACCCTGTACCATGTTCTGGCGCCGTCGAAGAAGGGAACCATATGAACGTTTTTATACGTTTGTTCCATCTGATGGATGAGTTTTTCAGCGTTGGTCTTGTCCGAAAACGCACCGACCTGGATGGTGAAGTTGCCAGAGAAGTAGTCAATTGCAGTTGGAGCAGCTGATGAAGAACTCATAGGCGCGGTATCAGGAGACGGTCCAAGCGCCTCGATTTCAACCGGTGCAGTCCCGGCTTGATGGATCCCGATAGCCTTCGCAGCACCGACGGAAAGGTCGATAATCCGATCGCGAACAAAAGGGCCGCGATCATTAATTCGAACATTGATCTCCCGGCCGCTTTCCAGATTTCGGACCCTTACCTCTGTGCCTAGAGGGAGAGTCTTATGGGCCGCCGTCATGGCATTCATATCATATGATTCGCCGCTTGATGTTTTACGGCCGTGAAATTGCTCGCCGTACCATGATGCCACCCCCTGTTGGCGAAACCCTTTTGAATCCGGAACGGGCTGATACCACTGCCCTAACGCCCGATACGGTTTGGGGTGACCGGGCGGCGCCTTGGGCGGAGGAGCGATCCCCGAACAACCGAAAATAAAAAGGAGGATCCCCGCAACACTCGGCAGAAAGGAAAACCGGCATATGAAGTGTATCACCGTTCGTTGAGCCATCGACTATTTTTGAAGGGCAAGTTTTAAGACCTCCATCATTTTATCGACAAAAAGGAAGTTCATCTCTTTTTGAACCTTCTTGGGAATATCGTCGATATCCTTCTTATTCTGCCTCGGAAGGATCACCACTTTTATACCGGCGCGATGGGCGGCAAGAACCTTTTCTTTGATCCCCCCGACCGGAAGAATCTGCCCTCGGAGGGTGATTTCACCGGTCATGGCGAGGTCTTTCTTGATCGGCCGATTGGAGAGGAGCGATGTCAGGGCCGTTAGCATTGTAACCCCGGCTGAAGGCCCGTCTTTGGGTATGGCGCCGGCCGGGATATGAATATGGATATCCTGTTTTGAATAGAAATCGGCATCGATACCGAGCGCCCCGGCATTCGTCCGTATGAAGCTAAGCGCAGCAGCGGCCGACTCCTTCATGACATTCCCCATCTGACCGGTGAGCGTCAGCTCCTTTTTCCCTTTCATGGCAGTGGCTTCAACAAAGAGAAGTTCTCCGCCGGCCTGAGTCCAGGCAAGCCCCATGGCTACGCCGGGCGTGGCGGTTCGGGCGATTTCCTCCTGAGTGTATCGGGCATGTCCGATATATTTGAAGATATCTTTTAGCATAATGGAAACGGATGTGGCTTCGCCTTCGGCGATTTTGCTGGCTACCCCTCTGCAGATGGCGGCGATTTCTCTTTCAAGGTTTCTTAATCCCGCCTCCCGGGTGTATCCTGAAATGATTTTCTTGATCACCCCTTTTGAGAATGAGATCTGCTCAGCCTTAAGGCCATGGGCTTCCATTTGCTTGGGGATCAGATACCGGTTGGCAATCTTGATCTTTTCATCCTCGGTATAGCCCAGGAGCTGAAGCACTTCCATTCGATCGAGGAGCGCCGGAGGGATGGTGTCGAGAATGTTGGCGGTGGTGATGAACATGACTTTTGAGAGATCAAAGGGAACGTCCAGATAGTGATCGGAAAAGGAGTTGTTCTGCTCCGGGTCAAGGACTTCCAAAAGGGCAGAGGACGGATCACCCCGGAAATCGCTTCCCAGTTTATCGATTTCATCAAGCATAAAGACCGGGTTGTTTGATCCGCATCGCCGAATCCCTTGAATGATCCTTCCGGGGAGGGCTCCGACATACGTCCTGCGATGACCGCGGATCTCGGCTTCGTCCCGGACCCCTCCCAGGGAGATCCGGAAAAATTGGCGACCCAATGCCCGGGCGATTGAGCGGCCCAAAGATGTCTTTCCGGTCCCTGGAGGACCTGCAAAACAGAGGATGGGGCCTTTTGAATTCGCCTTCAGTTTACGGACGGCCAAATATTCAATAATCCGTTTCTTCGCCTTTTCAAGGCCGAAATGATCTTCATCCAAAACACGTCTCGCTTTTCGGACATCGAGGATGTCGTTGGTGCTTTCGTTCCATGGGAGTGAGGTCAGCCAGTCAAGATAGGTGGATGCCACCGTATATTCGGAGGAGGAGGGATGCATCCGGGAGAGGCGGCCAAGCTCCCGATCAGCTTCCTTCTTTGCTTCTTCCGGAAGATTCATCTCTTTGATCTTGGTTTTATATTCCTCGATTTCAAGGTTGGGTTCGTCTTTTTCTCCAAGTTCCTCCCGGATGGCTTTAAGCTGTTGGCGCAGGTAATACTCTTTTTGCTGTTTTTCCATATCCCCTTTTACCTGGCTCTGGATTTTATTTCCAAGCTCGAGGACCTCCTTTTGATGGTTGGCTTGGCGGAAGACCTCCTTCAGCCGTTTCTTAACCTCGATAATTTCCAAAACCGCTTGCTTTTCTTCGAGCGTCGAATTGATGGTGGAAGCAACCATGTCGGCCAGGGTTCCCGGGTCCTGGATCGATTTGGCGAGCGGACCAAGCTCATTGGGGAGCCCCGGGGAAAGCTCTACGATTCTCATGAATTGATGAATCAGGTTGGCCATGTGAGCTTCGATTTCCTTATCTTTTTTTTGGACCTCCTTGATATGCTCCACCCGAGCCATGAGATACGGCTTTCCCATGACAAACTCTTTTATCTGAAACCGCCGCAATCCCTGAACAAGCAATTGCGTCTTGCTATCATCGGTTTTAGCCATTTTCAGAACTAGAGCGCTCGTTCCCACCGAGTAGAGGTCGTCCGCTTTATATTTGTCTTTGGATGGATGCTTTGAGAGAAGAAGTCCGAAAATCCGGTCTTTGGACATTGTTTCATCGATGAGCTGAATCGATTCTTCCTGCATCACCATCAGCGGGAGGATCATTTTCGGGAAAAGGGCTGCATCAAACAACGGAAGGATGGGAATGAGTTCCGGGATCTTTTCTGTTTCGACATCCGTCGGTGGTTTCTGATCATCCATGGGAACCTCCGGTGAATCGGTTGAAGACGACATTGGGCACTTTTTCAATAGAAAGAATGAGTCCAATCCATGCGAATATGAAAAAAACCTATCCTTCTCGGATGTGTATCTTATGGGTAATGGGAAGCGGAATTTTAATCAGGCGGATCTGGAGGAATCCGTTGGAAAATGAAGCATTGACCTTATCCGTATCAATGGGCGTCGGAAAAAACAGAATCCGTTCAAAGCTCCCGTATTGAATTTCGGCTAATAGATAGGTGCTGTTTTCCAACCGGGAAACAGGGGATCGACTCCCATAAATTTTAACCGCCTTGCTGTTGATTTCGACTTCCAGGTCCTCTTTTTTGACCCCTGAAAGTTCGGCTAAAATAATGATTTCATCCGGTGTTTCATAAATGTCCATTTGAGGGATCCAGTTTCTTTCACTGGTGGTAAACATGGGGCTGATCGGCCGAGGACGGAATATATTCTGGATGGCCTTTTCAAATTCGGAGCTGAGTCGTTCGAGGTCTTCTCCGAATCGAATTTTGATGTAGTCCATCTCCATCTCCTTTTTATGACAGAAACCGGTCCGGCTACGGTGTTGAGGAATAGGGAATTTAGAGCTGTTACAATAGCATTCGGCGGTTTATTAGTAAAGGGGATTTCACCTTCCAAATGAAAAGGCCGGTTGCCCGATGATGCTTGTGAAGATGCCGTATTGCATTTTAGCGGCTGATGCCGTATGTCGGGCATATGGTTTACCTTGCCAGAAGGCCGGACCGAGTCATCCTTTCCGGCCAATATTTTATCCATTTTGCCGTCATGGGAATCGTTCTGCCGTATTTCAATCTGTATTGCTATCACATCGGATTGACCGGGTTTCAGATCGGAGCGGTTTCGGCGTTGCGGTCCGCTGTTTTGGTTCTTTTCTCAATGATCTGGAGCGCTCTGGCAGATCGCTTTTTAGCCAGGAAACCCATTTACATCCTGTGCCTTTTTGTAAGCACGATGATATGGACCTTTTACTTTTATTCAAACGGGTTTTGGGAGATTTTCATCATCACCCTATTTTACGGCATCTTTTATTCTCCCATCATTTCCTTCCTTGAGACGTTTACGATGGAGTTGCTCGGTGAGGAAAAAAAAAGCTATGGACGGATCCGGGCATGGGGATCGATATCTTTTATCGCCGTGGTCGTATTTTTGGGAAAGGCTATCGACCATTTTTCGGTCGAGATCATTCTCCCGCTGGTTTTTGTCGGATCGCTTCTCCAGACTGGCATGTCGCTTAAGATTCCAAAGACCGGATCCTCTTCCGAAAGACCGGCCCTTCATCAACTGAAACGGCTGTATACCCGTCCGGTGATTTGGTTTCTCATCTGTTCATTCCTGATGCTGATGAGCCACGGGGCATATTACGGATTCTTTTCCATCCATCTTGAACATATGGGGTACTCCAAAACCTTCATAGGGGCAGCCTGGGCTTTGGCCTCGGTAAGCGAAATCCTGGTCATGATCAATTCGAAGGCGATTTTCTCAAAATGCTCCATCGAACGCGTTTTGACGATTTCTTTTTTCATAGCCGCCTTGAGATGGGCTTCCCTGATCTTTGCTCGATCCCCGTACTTTATTCTTGTATCGCAGATATCCCATGCCCTGACATACGGGGCATTCCATATGGGAAGTATTTTATACATCGATTCGTTGGTGCCTCAGGATTTCAAGACAGTGGGGCAGGCTGCAAACAATGCGGTCACATATGGTCTTGGTCTGATGGCCGGGTTTCTGATCAGCGGCAGCCTGTATGAAAATACCGGTTCATCGGGCCTTTTTGCCGCAAGCGGGTTGATCGCTCTTCTTGGAGGCGCCCTTTTTTCTACGCACAAAAGAGAAAAAAATGGATTTCGGTCTTGACTTGGTTTGAATTTTTATTTTATACATTCCTTCAAGCAGGAATGTTCGCATCAATGACTTGATGAGGAAAGGAGGACAAGATGAGCGATAGCGTATACAAAATCATCCAACTGGTCGGAACGAGCACCGTTTCATGGGAAGATGCTGCTAAAAACGCGATTGAAAGGGCCAACAAAACGTTAAGGGATTTACGGATTGCCGAAATTAAAAAACTGGATATGAAAGTCGAGAACGGTAAAGTCGTCGCATTTCGGGCGAGGGTCCTGCTTTCATTCAAGTATGAGGACGACTAATCATTCGGCATGCGGCCGATTATTCGTCCGTTAATCATCCTCCCCTTTTAGAAATTTGAAAAGACTCCCCATCGAAACCGCCGGGGAGTCTTTTATTTGAAACTCCCCACCGCAAGCAGCGGGGAATGCGCTCGCTGTTTCGGTTCAACGCCCTGGTATTGCGATGATCCGGAGAAGGCCCCATCATTTTTATGGCATATCTTCTGGAAATCAAACAGATTGTCAAATTCTTTAAAACCCTGGCGGCGGTAAACGATGTCAGTTTTTCCATCGGAAAGGGAACCTGTTTCGGGCTCCTCGGCCCCAACGGCGCCGGGAAAACCACCCTGATCGAAATCATTGAGGACATCATTTCCCCTACATCCGGGGAGGTGTTATATAAAGGGAAGCCCCGCAGCGCATCATTTCGGGAAGAAGTTGGAATCCAGTTTCAGCAGACCGCACTCCTTTCTTATCTGACGGTTCATGAAACCCTAAAGACGTTCCAAAAGCTTTACCGGAAAAGCGGCGACCTCGACAAGCTGATTGCCGAATGCCATCTGAAGGACATTTTAAATCAGTTCAATGACAAAATTTCCGGAGGTCAACGCCAGCGGCTCCTTCTTTCATTGGCTCTAATCAATGAACCGGAACTTCTTTTTTTGGATGAACCTTCCACCGGACTCGATCCTCATGCGAGGCGGAATCTCTGGGAAATTATTGAAAGACAAAAGAGATTGGGCCGGACCATCATATTGACGACCCATTACATGGAGGAAGCCCAGCACTTGTGCCATGAAGTGGCCATCATGGATTACGGCAAAATAATCGCTTCCGGTTCACCGGGGCAACTCATCTCAACGAATTGCAAAGGGGCCATTGTTTCCTTTCCAAGAAAAGGATTCCAAACCTCTCTTGATCGGCTTCCACTTCCATCGCATGAGGGTTTGGATCGAATCGAGTTTCAGACCGATGACATCAATTCATGCCTGAACGCATTGATGGAAAGCGGAATTCAACTCAAGGAGATGACGATCCGTTCCCCCAACCTGGAGGATGTTTTTTTGAATTTAACAGGGCGCAATCTTCGGAACTGAACATGAATTTCAACCGACTTTGGGTAATTTTCAAGGCGAGAAATCTGGAATTTTTCAGAGACCGAAGCGCGTTAGGGTGGAACTTCGTATTCCCTTTTTTAATCGTGGCCGGGTTTGGCGTAATCTTCGGAGGAAAAGGGTATACGGAATACAAGGTAGGAGTCTTTCCTCAACCGGAGAAGATCCAAGCTGCCGCATTGATAACAATTCCGTCCGGTTTCAGGGAATTGCGCTACACCGAGTTTATCGGGTTTCAAACCCTTGACCAAGGGTTGGAGAGGCTTAGGCATCATAAGATCGATCTGCTGATTCAAACGGATGCAGCGCCTTACCGGTATTGGATGGACGACACCTCTCCGAAGGGATATATTCTCGAAAAAGCGTTCAGAGGAAGCCTTTCCGAGGGAAGAGGAGAAAACCTGGCCGAAAAGAAGGAGCTCAAGGGGAACCGGATCCGGTATATCGACTGGCTATTCCCTGGGATCCTTTCCATGAACATGATGTTCAGTGCGTTATGGGGGGTCGGTTATATCGTCGTCCGGTATCGAAAAAACGGTGTTCTCAAGCGCTTGAAGGCGACCCCTTTGACCGCTTTCGAATATTTAAGCTCCCAGGTTCTGTCGCGCATATTTCTTCTAATGTTCACATTGGTGGTGGTCTGGTTCGGATGCGATCTGGTTTTTTCTTTCAATGTGGAGGGATCCTATCTGGATCTGTTGATCGTCTTTTTTGTCGGCGGTCTTGCCATGAGCGCCATGGGGCTTCTGGTGGCCTGCAGGGGAACGAGCGAAGAGTTCACCGACGGGGTCCTCAATTTCATCACATGGCCGATGATGTTTCTGTCCGAAGTTTGGTTTTCCATTGAAAGCGCTCCCGGCTGGATCAAAACATTCTCCCAGGGGTTCCCCCTGACGCATATGCTAAGGGCAGCCCGAAAAATCATGAACGACGGAGCGGCGCTTGCGGACGTGGGGATGGAAATCGGCATTCTCTTGTCGATCGCACTGGCTTGCCTTGCTCTCGGTGCGAGGCTCTTTTCCTGGAACAAGTAGCGCCCAGATCGGAATCGGATCTGTTGCATGAATGGAGAAGCACGACAAGCGGAATGCCGGCATGGAGGGTGGCATGAAAATCGGAATTATCGGTCTTCCCGGAGCCGGAAAAACAACGGTTTTTGCGGCAATAACCAAACTGACCCCTGACGCCGCTCGCAAGGGAGAGAATCGGATTGGAACGGTTGCGGTTCCGGACTTACGCCTCAGGGATTTGAGCGCCATTTATAAACCCAAAAAAATCATCCATGCCCAGATAACGTACCTGTTGCCCTCTATACCGCCCGGCCGGCAGGAAGACATCTACGATCAGGCGGTCTTTGTCATGATTAAAGATTGCGACGCCGTGATCCATGTGGTTCGAAATTTCGGGCATGCCGACCTGATCAAACCCTCTCCCCTGGCCGATTTTTCAAAGCTTGATCAGGAGTTGATGTTAAACGACCTGATGGTTGTTGAAAAACGGCTCGAACGACTTCTGCTGGATCGAAAACGGGGGAAAAAAATCAATGAAGATGAAATGTCCCTCCTTTCGGCGTGCCGTGGTCATCTGGAAAGAGGGATTTCTTTGAGACAGCGTCCGGAACTGGCAGGAGATCCGCTCCTGAAAGGGTATGCATTGATTTCAGCCAAACCGATGCTGGTGCTGTTCAACAATGCCGATAACGATGAGAACCTTCCGAATGTAAATGGAGGGGAGTTGCCCGAGAAATGGATGGTGATCCGGGGAAGACTCGAGCAGGATCTTTCGCAGATATCGGAAAAGGATGCCAAAGAACTCGCTTCTGAGTTTCATATCACGGAATCGGCAATGGACAGAGTCATAAAGCAATCCTATGCCCTTCTGGGGCTGATTTCCTTTTTTACGGTCTTAAGCGATGAGGTTCGGGCATGGACCATCCGGAGGGGAAGCACAGCTTTAGACGCTGCCGGCATCATCCACACGGACATGAAAAAAGGATTTATCCGGGCTGAGGTTATCAACCATCAGGAACTTATGGAAGCCGGATCTTTCGCCGAAGCAAAAAAAAGGGGAAGCGTTCGCCTTGAGGGGAAAACTTACACCGTCGCCGACGGCGACATCCTCCAGGTCCGGTTCAATGTTTAATCTGAAGGTCTTCCGTGATTGATGCGTTGTCGAAAAAACATGGCTTCGGGAGTCGGCCGATCTGATTAATCCATGGTAGCAAGCACTTCGAAGCCTTCTTTTTCCAGCGCCTCTTTGATGGTTCTGATTTTGCAGGGAGAAAGCCTGAAATAGTAGATTCTTCTGCTGACTTGCTGAGCGGTCATACCGACGCTGATGATATCTCCGCCGGTATCGTTGATGATTTGGAGGGCTCGTTTGAATGATCCGGGGGAATCATTGATGACGACGTCGATCCGGGAGCTGGCGTTCAAAATCCCCATCATATCGATGAACGCTCTTAAAATGTCTGTTTCCGTAATAATTCCAACCACCTGTCCCTCTTTTACCACCGGTATGCCGCCGATCTTATGTTTGTAACATTTCTGGGCGGCGATCTCGATATCATCGTCCGGATGAACGGTAATGGGATTCCTGATCATGATATCGGAAAGAGAAAGGTTCCCAACCATCGAAGGGATCAACCCCTGCTTGAGATCCGCCAATGTAACAAATCCTTTCAAGGTCATCCCTCCGGACACCACCGGAAGATGACGAATGGAGTTGACCTTCATCAGTTCGATGGCATCCCTGATGGAGGCCTCTTCGGTTATGGTAATCGGATTCGGGACCATCAGAGAGCTGATTTTCATGGAATGCTCCTTTGTTTCAGAGCGGTTCGGATCAGGGGTTTGAATCAAAAAGATTATGATAACGCATAAATCGGTTATCTTGTTTTAAGGATAGCATCATCAGGATTGAGAGTGCAAGCATTTTTGCGATAGCCGAAAGGAACGGAAAAAAGATATTTTTTTCGGATCGGGTCGATTACAATGAACGGGGCTGGTAGGTGCACAGCGGTTCTTCTTCCAGGTAATCGCCCGTCGATTCATAGGCCCTGGCCCTGCATCCGCCGCAAACAGTGCGGTATTCGCACTTGCCGCATTTTCCTTTCAGCCGGCTGAAATCCCTAAGGGATAAGAAGGTATCGGAATACTTCCAAATTTCATCAAACGGGGTTTCGGTCACATTTCCACAATTAAGATCAAGAAATCCGCACGGCTGAACGACCCCCCGATGGGAAATAAAGCAGAAACCGACGCCCCCTAGACATCCACGGGTGACCGCATCGAGCCCGTGCGTTTGAAAATTCACGCTTTTCCCTTCCTCTTTTGCCCGTTGACGTAGGATCCGGTAATAATGGGGTGCGCAGGTCGCTTTGAGCTGCAAGGTGGTTTTGCGCCGCTGATCGTAAAACCAGTTGAGCGTTTTTTCGTATTCGGTCGCTGAAATTTCCTGATCGACGATATATTTTCCCCTCCCGGTGGGGACAAGCAGGAAAATGTGGTGGGCTACGGCTCCCAATTCGACGGCAAGATCCTGAATTTTCGAAATTTCGTCGAGATTGGTTTTTGTGATGGTGGTATTGATCTGAAACTCGATGCCGGCCGATGAGGCGAATCGGATCCCTTTAAGCGCCCCGTCAAAGGCGCCGGTGACACGCCTGAAACGATCATGGCGCTCCTTTGTAGCGCCGTCGAGGCTGATGCTGATCCGGCTGATCCCTGAGTCGGCCATTTTCAATGCCAGCTCTTCTGTAATAAGAGTGCCGTTCGGAGCCATAACCATCCTGAGCCCTTTTCGGGTTCCGTAAGAAGCGACTTCAAAGATGTCTTTTCGTAAGAGCGGTTCGCCTCCGGTCAGGATAACGATGGAGTTTCCCAGCGACGCGATCCGGTCGATCAACTGGAACGCAGCATCCGTGGAGAGTTCACCGCTATAGGGTCCGCGGGTCGCGGCGGCCCGGCAGTGCACGCAGTCGAGGTTGCAGTTTCTGGTGATTTCCCAGGCCACCAGGCGCGGTCCGCTCTCTTTCCGTGCGCTGTGGCCGGCATTGCCTGGGGGCGTATCGTTCGGGGTTGGTATCATCAGGCGCCGAGCGCTGCTGCCGCTTCAGGAGCAAAGTATGTGAGAATCATATCCGCACCGGCGCGCTTGATGGCAATGAGGGTTTCCATCATAACCCGTGGTCCGTCCAAGAAGCCCATCTTCTCCGCCGCTTTGATCATGGCATATTCTCCGCTGACATGATACGCGGCAATGGGAAGGTCGATCTCTTCACGGATCCGGCAGATGATGTCGAGATAGGGAAGAGCCGGCTTGATCATGATAATATCAGCCCCTTCTTCAACGTCCATCATGGCTTCGCGAATAGCCTCTACAGCATTTGCAGGGTCCATCTGATACGCCCGGCGATCTCCGAACTTAGGAGCAGAGTCTGCCGCCTGACGGAAAGGGCCGTAATATGCCGAACAGTATTTGGCGCTATACGACATGATGGGGATATGGCTGAAACCGTTTTCATCGAACAGATCCCGGATTTCCGCCACACGGCCGTCCATCATATCCGACGGCGCCACCATATCGGCTCCGGCTTTGGCATGAGACAGAGCGACCTGAGAAATCACTTCGATGGAAGCGTCGTTATCCACGGTCTTGCCGTTCAGGATGCCGCAGTGACCGTGGTCCGTGTATTGGCACAGGCAGACGTCTGTGATGACCGCAAGCTCCGGAGCGGCGTTTTTCACAGCCTTCACCGCTTTTTGCACAATCCCGTCTTTTGCATAAGCTTCGGTTCCGAGAGGATCTTTTTTTCCCGGAATTCCGAAAAGGATGACGGCGGGGATTCCAAGCGCATGTGTTTTTTTGGCGGTTTTTGCCAGGTTGTCAATGGAAAGCTGAAACTGTCCGGGCATGGAGGGGATTGGATTCTCTATTCCTTTTCCATGGACGGCAAAAAGGGGGTAAATGAGATCGTCGGTGGAGAGTTTTGTCTCCCTGATCATTCGGCGAAATGCTTCTGTTTGCCGCATGCGCCGGGGTCTGTAATCGGGGAATAGCATGGGTCCTCCTTTTCTTATTTCTTTATTTCATCGTCCGTCAGATAGCATGCCGGGTCGGGCGCCCAAACATCACCGGTTACCGCCTCTGCCCTGACCCTGAAATTTCCTCCGCAGATATCAAGCCACCGGCACGAGGCGCATCTCCCTTTGACATGCTTTTTCTTCTCTTTGAGACATTTCATCAGCGGGTCGGAAAGGTCGGTCCAGATCTCTGAAAACGGCCGTTGTCGGATGTTCCCGAAACGGTAATGCCGCCAGAACTGATCCGCGTGGACATCCCCGTTCCAACTGATGCATCCGATACCCCTTCCGGAATTGTTCCCTTCGTTCATACGGAGGAGTTCCAAAACTTCGGAAGCCCGGACTGGATTCTCTTTAAGAAGCCGCATATAGACATACGGTCCGTCCGCATGATTGTCAACGGTCAAAACCTCTTTGGGTTTCCCCCGGTCATGCAGATCCCTGGTCAGATCCATAATTAGATCTACGGTTTCCCGGGATTCCCCATGGGAGAGGTCTTCTTCAACCAGTCTCGTGCCGCGTCCGGCATAAACCAGATGATAGAAGCAAACCCGGGGAATGGCCATCTCCTCAAGGAGAGAGAAAATCTTGGGAATCTCCCCCACATTGAACGTGTTGATGGTAAAACGGAGCCCCACCTTGATTCCGGCCTCCTGGCAGTTTCGAATCCCATCCAGCGCCATTTTGAAAGCCCCTTTAACACCCCTGAACCGGTCGTTGACTTCTTCCATCCCGTCCAGGCTGATCCCCACGTAGGAAAGGCCGATTTCTTTAAGTCGCCGGGCCGTCTCTTGAGGGATCAGTGTGCCGTTGGTGGAGATGACCGCTCTCATCCCTTTTTGTACCGCATAGTCGGCTAGCTCCGGGAGGTCCTTTCGGACCAGCGGTTCTCCCCCTGAAAAGAGGAGCACTGGAACTCCAAACCGCGCCAGGTCATCGATCAGGCGTTTCCCTTCTTCAAAAGAGAGCTCTTCTTCTTCAGCTTTTGGCCTGGCATGGGCATAACAGTGCACGCATTTGAGGTTGCATTGCCGGGTGATGTTCCAGACCACAACAGGGTTCTTGTCCTTTGAGAATTGGAGGAGATGGGGCGGAAGCGAGGATGAATGACGGCCGTAACGGAGGGCATCCGATGGTTCGACGGTACCGCAGTATAGTTTGGATATTCCGATCATCGGTTCAGTCCGAACTCCGCATGGCGGGCAAAAGTCATGATGGAAAAATGGAGGTTGTCAATTCTTTAATTCGGCTTGATCCGTTTGAGTTCATCCCGGATCAGGGAACTGATGAAGGATTCAGGGCTCTTCAAGGCTTCCCGGGTAATAAAAAAGCGGTTTTTCCCGGTTTTTTCCCTTACCAGTTTCAGTCCCAGTTCGAAATCCGCACTCAGTTTTTTATAAAAGTCCTTCAGGTCCAATTGAAAATTGACCGTCTCATCAATAATAAAATCTATGGCATCTTCCTCTAATACGATGTTGATGTCATGGTTTTTATAAAAATAGAGCTCGATCTTTTTAACATCGTCATAAAACGATTTGATTTTTTCGACGGCGGTTCCCACATCCATGATATGCTTGCAGTAGTAGGTCGCAACGATATCAATCCGGGATGGGGTCAGGGTTAAGTTGTATTTTTCCGACAAGGCCTTTCGGTTGGAATGGATATATTGCTTGATGTTTTCCTTTTCCTCAACAGAAAGCCTTTGGAATATTTCCGAAATGTTCTTACGGCGGTCAGGAGAGATCAACTCCTCCAGAGCTTTTTTCGGGTTGTCGATGATGGATGCGGTTGCCGGAAATTGTTTGACGTCGGTTGATGGGAGATGCTTTTCGAACAGCAAAAGGACCTTCTCAACAGCGCTCACCAATCCTCTGGCGCCGGTATTTTCCTGGAACGCCAGCGTTGCCATAATGTTGAGAAGACCCCCTTCGAATTTAACGTCGATGTCGTATGCGGCAAAGTCGTATTTTTTCCCCAGGATGATGGGGTTATTGGGGTTTTTTAAAATTTCGAGAAGATCCGATTCTGAGAGCTGTTCAAATACGGCTCTTACGGGTATCCGGCCGACAAATTCCGATTCAAACCCAAAGGCGATCAGATCTTCGGATTTCACATGCTTGAGAATGTCCACCTGCTCCCGCTGGCTCGATAAATGGGCCCCGAAGCCGATGCGCTGATCGACGAGCCGTTTGCGGATGATTTCAGATAGATCATTAAAAGCGCCGCTCACAATAAAAAGGATATTCTTGGTGTTGACCGTCCGTCTGTCTCGCTTGCCGGTTTTCCGGTATCGCTCGATCTCCTGAATCATCGATATCGGATCATGAGGCACTTTCAGATCGACTTCGGTTTCTTCAAGCGGTTTCAGCAGAGCCCTCTGAACACCGGCTCTAGAGACGTCGGCGCCGATGATATACCGGCTCGATGCAATCTTGTCGATTTCGTCAATATAGATGATTCCATACTGGGCCAGTTCGATATCCCCGCCCGATTCCCTTACGAGATCCCTCACCAGATCCTCGACATCCCCGCCCACATATCCGGTTTCACTGAATTTGGTGGCATCCCCCTTAACGAACGGCACGCCGATTTTTTTTGCAATCAGCTTGATCATGTAAGTCTTGCCGACGCCGGTGGGCCCGATCATAAGGACATTGTTTTTGATGCTACCCACCATATCGCTGACATCTTCTCCGGATTGCTCCGCCCGCTTAATCCGGTTAAAATGGGTGCAGATCTTTGTGGCCAGAATCGCTTTGGCCTGATCCTGCTTGACGATAAATCGATCCAGGTAGGAAATGAGGTCCTCTGGTTTAAGGTCAAAACTGATTTTTTTCTTTTTTTTCGGCTGACCTTCCGGTTTTTCGTAAGGGAGTTCCTGGGGTAAAATGATCGGGGAAGCGACTTTCACGCTATCTCCAAACTTTTTACTCAGAAATTCCCCAATCTCTTTTTCAAGTTCTTTCGGGTCCGGTATTTTTTCATATTGTTCGTTCATGGGTAAAACTATAACCACCGGATGAAAAAAAAGCAAGCAGCCGAAACGGAAACGCTTTTTTGTTGCTCGCCTAACCGGAATATTCTATTAGACATTTTTCAATAGACCGCTTCAGCCTGGTTTAGATAAACGGCGGAATATGTTTTTTAACATAAATGGGTTATAATAACCAGGTTGACCGGTCTGCTTCCCGCAAGCCCCGCCTTTTAAGACGGGGTCAAGGGAAGCTATCTAAAATAGACATTTTCCTTGCCGGGAAGCCCCGCTCTTCAGAGCGGGGAGCTTCACATTGCTAACGATGTCCGATGTCTTGGAGGTGAAATGGCAAAACAGAAGATATCCCGAAAGAAGCTTTTAAAGGAACCGGACGAATTCATCACGGTTTCAGCAAAACTGTTTCAATTGATCGCTGAGAACAAGAACCGTATTCAATGGGGTCTTATGGCGCTTGCCGGAATCGTCCTTATCCTCTCCGCGTGGATGTACTGGGTCAAACAGACCGAAAAAAAGGCGATTTTAATGTTGGGGGACGCCATGATTTCATACGATTGGGATGGAAAAAATAAGACATCCAAAGCATCTTATGCCAAGGTTGCGGAATCGCTTGAAGCTCTGATCGGGAAATACCCGGGAACAGACTCCGGAAAAATCGGAAAAGTCCTTTACGGCGGGATCTCTCTCAAAATGGGGAATCCGGATAAAGCCATCGAACTGTACAAGAAGGCTCTGGCTGATTTTGACGGTGAACCTTCCCTGCGAAATATCATTCAAAGCGGCCTTGGACACGCTTTTCTTGCCAAAAAAGAGATCAAGGAGGCCAAACGCTGCTTTGAGAAGACGGTATCCGGGAATGAGCCGGTGTTGAAGGATGAGGCTCTCTTTATTCTCGGAAACCTTTATGGTCAGGAGGGGGATATGAAAAAGAAATCCGAAATGTATGAAAAAATTCTATCCGATTTTCCGAATTCCCTCTACTCGGCCATCGTCAAAGAGGAGTAAGCGATCCGGTAAATAAAAACGGCCGATCATTTCGATCAGCCGTTAAGGAGGAAAAAGATGAAATTGTGTGTTTGCATAAATAGGAAGCAATCTTTATGCCAATTTTGAATATTTTTTCTTTTCCGGGTCAATATATTTAATTTAAATAATAATATCAATATCATATAAAATATCTAACCCCTCGTGGAAAGCAGGAGGCGCCGGGTAAAGAGGGCCCATATGGAGGGCTGAATTTCCAAATGGAAATCGATCGGTTTCCATTTGGAAACCGGTTTTCCGGAACAATTAATGCAAACAAGGGGTTTCCGGGCTTCTCTTTCGGATGGGAATGTGGATGATCGATTAACCGCTCTGGAGCGGATTTACCATTTTTTTCAAACTCATACCGGCTTTTTGAGTCTTGCCTGCAGCACCGGATGCTCAACCTGTTGCACCCGA
>Ga0154608_1107_pt4 | contig 17275 bp, 16 predicted proteins | sample Rifle2008BG13ft_FD_116037 | JGI IMG/M metagenome (GOLD analysis project Ga0154608, IMG submission 116037) | Deltaproteobacteria bacterium RBG_13_49_15 | reverse complement strand
ATTGAACGATCATGCTTTGGAAACGTCACAGCGCGGCCACACATCACAGGATTCGTATCGTGCCATCGGCCTTTTGAAAGAACGGGGGTATCAGATCGGCGTTCAAATCATGGTCGGGTTGCCGGGTGACAGTGAATTCGAGTCTATAAAAACAGCGGAAAAAATAGCAGATCTGGCGCCTGACGCTGTCCGCATTTATCCTACTGTGGTGTTGCGGGGAAGCTTGCTTGCGAAATGGCATGCAGAAGGTAAATATATTCCCATGCCGCTCGGTTCATGTGTAAGTCACGTAAAAGAACTCTATCTTTTTTTTACAAAAAAAAACATTCGGGTTATCCGAATGGGTCTTCAGGCTTCGGAAACGCTCGCTTTCGGGAGGGATCTTCTGGCAGGCCCTTATCATCCGGCATTCGGCCATCTCGTTTTTTCTGAAATCATTTTGGATGCTATGGTGTCACATTTGAACGGTAAAACCGATCATCCGCAGAAGCTTTCCCTCAGAATCCACCCCAAAAACAGATCCCGGTTAAACGGATTAAAGAGCCGGAACATCAAGGTACTGCAAAAGCGGTTCAATCTCCAGGCCATCTCCGTCGTTTCCGATCCCGTTTGCCCCGAAGATCATCTGGTGATCAACGATTTGCCTCTCTTACTCCCCTTTGCCCCTGAATAGGTCACAACAAGATTGGACCTTTTGGCACTGAAGGCCAGTTGCCAAGCGGCCCGATGATGCGAGCGAGTTTGAACCCGAGCATTTTATAGATCAGCTTGGCAGCGGCAATAGGTGAATTTCGATCCCAGGGGGTGTATGAGAGCTCCACGACATCGAAGCCGACGATGTTTTTCATTTGAAAAATCTTATGCAACAAGCTCAGAGCTTCATCCCACATCAGCCCGCCGGGTTCCGGGGTGCCCGTGCTCATAATGACGCTAAAGTCAAAAGCATCGACGTCAACAGTGAGAAATACCGGGTCTGGCAAATTCTGTAACTCCGCTTCCAGGTTTTTTCCGCCTGTCCGAAACTCATGCATGGTGATCACCGGAAGCTTCTCCCTCTCCATCCGTTTCGCCTCTTCCGCCGACATGGATCGGATTCCGATCTGAAGGGTTTGGCTTGTTTTTTCCCGAATACGGGCCATGACGCAGGCATGGCTCAAAGGGGTTCCATCATAGGTATCCCGCAAATCAGCATGAGCGTCGATTTGTATGACCGATAAAGAGCGATATTTTTCCTTCATGGCCATGACGCATGCGCTTGAAATCGAATGGTCTCCGCCGATGACCACCACGAACTTGTCATCATCCAAAAGACGCGTAACCATTTTAAAAAGCGCAGTAACCATTTTTTCAGGACGTTTCGGTATCTTTGGGGAGGCCAAGGTGGAAATACCCATCCGGTATGGTTCGGCTTTTAAAATCTCATCATAAAGTTCGATCTGATGGGATGCATCAATAATGGCATCGGGAGCCCCTGCGGCCCCTCTGCCATACGACACGCCTCCTTCATAAGGAAAAGGCAAAACAGCAACGGCGGCCGAATCGTAATCACATGACCCTGGATCAGGGCCCAAGAACTGGTTTGGATGCAACTTCATTTCGCCTGATCCAGTTTTTCAATAAATGAAGGGATCTTTTCGATGATCCGCTTTGGTGTTCTGTTTTGGCATTTTTCCAGAACATAAGCGGTTAAGAGCGGAAAAATTACACTGTATTCTCCCCAAATTTGAACAAGCTTCCCCTCGTCGGATTTGCGGTACTTCCCCCATGTGACCGCTTCCCCAAATGTACATCCGGAAAGGCTTCCCTCTCTTTCGACTGCGGTTCCGATCTGAAGACCCCGGTCTGCACCTTCGAACCGGATTCCCAAAATCTGACTGATGGAAGGGCCGGTCTGTTGGATGAAATTTTTAGGTCCTCCACCTCCAAGCTCGATGAAACCGGTCTGGGGCGAAGAGTAAGTGATGGCAGCGGAATCAAAAACATCTTTTTGTGGAGAAAACACCAGGGGGTATCCTTCCCGATCCGTCCGCACCAGATTCATTCCGATGGAGTGATTGGAAAAGGAATCCCAAAAGATGGGGACCCCCAGCCTGGCGGCCAGAATCATGAAGCTTTTTTCCGGATAAGGAGCGTTATTTGCCGCCCATAATCCCAGTTCATAATTGAATTCCCAGCTGGATAATTTTTCCCCGGAAAGATCTCTCTGCTTTTGCATCACGAAACTGCGGATGATTTTATCCTGTTCTTCGAGAGTCTCCTTTTCCCGGATGCTGATGTCATATATGCGGGTATCCCCGTGCCGCCTCAGGAGATCATCGTCGACAGCAGGGCTGATGGCCTTGACGGGCAAACCAAAAGCAAAGTGCAAATCATGATAGATCTGCGCACCGGTGGAACAAATCACGTCTATGAATCCGGCTTCTAGTAAAGCAATGACGATACCTCCGAGTCCGCCCGCAATCCCCGCGCCGGCTATCCCCAGCCAAATGGTGTCATCCTCATCAATCATCCTCTGATACAACGTCGCCCCGCGACCCACATTTCTTGCCTCAAAACAGGTTTTCCCCATGAGTTCTACAAGCTGAACGACGCTCATCCCTTTGGCAAAACGAACGGGCTCGATGTCCGGGGCATGCCTAAATAACGATTTGGTTTCCATAAAAGGTTTTCCAATTTGAAGCTAAATTCAGGCGCGCCGTGACAACAGCAGCCATAAGCCGGCCGTGATCTCAGTCAAATAAAAATACCGCCATTGCCGCAACCGTCGTCCACAGCCCGTCTTTGTGCCCTTCCGCCGTTTGAGCGATACTGCGACTGACAAAATAGTTTTTTGCATCGACCTGATAGACCTTCTTCCGTTCATTCCAGGCCACATCCGGATCCAGTTCAAAACCCAGGGTGGAGGCCAGCATCGTTGCGGCAAGGTCCTCGGCAAAATCCGCCGCTTTTTTCTGGGTTTGGCCAAAGTCATGGTGTTCGCTGATATAACCATATTGCATCTTGTCCCTGGGCTGAGCAAGCCCAATGGCGGCGCTAATCAGGCGATTGGGCTCGTTGGTGCTCTCTCGGGCCATGACCACATACGTGATTTGACCTAGTTTGAGCTCCTTTACACCCTTCATTTTTGGGATAATGGTACAATCCGGCGGGAAGATGCTGGAAACCGTAACCAGGTTGCAAATTTCGACTCCGGCACTCCGAAGCGCCAGTTCGAAACTCTGCAATTTGTTACGATGATATCCGACCCCCTTTGTGAAAAACATCCGTTTCGGTACGTACTCTTTCACTCTTTTCACCCTTTCCCGCTTGGTTGCCTAAAAACTCATCAATTTCACCCGGACCCCATCCCCTTCCTTCCCATCGCCTTGCAGGGCGCCGATTTTGGAATAGCCTTTTATCAACTAATATCCTGACAATCAATGGATTTTTAATTGTAAATCACCCGGGAATTATTTCAGGAACAAAAGCCCGCCGGATCGATTTTGCTCGGCCACATGGAGGCTGGTATGACGTGAATTGACCGCCCCGCAGATTTCACGGTATGCCTTCTGCGGAGTATTGTTTGTTTCGCTAAGATGGGCCAGAACAACATGCTCCAGGCAAGGATGCCTGAGTTCTTTTAACAGATCCCTGGCTTGTTCATTTGACAGATGGCCGGTTCGGCTTCGGATGCGCTGTTTCAGAGACCACGGATATGGCCCTTCCTCAAGCATCTTCAGGTCATGGTTGGCTTCAAGAACCAACAGGGAACACCCCTTCAGATGCTCTTTGGACAAGGATGTGACAGTCCCCATGTCTGTAGCGATCCCGATTTTCCTGCCATTGCGGGAAACAATTACTCCGGCCGGATCTTCGGCATCGTGGGGGAGCGAAAACGGGCGCAGGGTAAGGGTGTTGACGGCAAATTCGCTGCCGCATTCAAAATGGACTATTTTGTGAAGCTTCCCTGTCAGCTCCGCCGATCGGCAAGCGGTCGCTTTGCTGGCATAAACGGGAAGGGAAAGCCGGCGCGATAAAACTCCGACCCCTGAAATATGATCTGCATGTTCATGGGTAACGACAATGGCGTCCAAAATCCGAGGGGAAATACCCGCCGATTTCAACCGCCGTTCGATTTCAATCCCCGATAATCCCGAATCCACCAGGATGGAAGTGATCCCATCCGTAATATAGATGGCGTTTCCCTTACTGCCACTTCCCAGGACGCATAAGGCCAATCTGAAGTCCATAAGTGGGCGCCGTTTCTCTGTTTTTTCCATGACATCAAAAATGACCGGTATAAAACCCCGTTAGACCCCGGTATGGCCAAACCCGCCTGCACCCCGAGCCGTTTTATCCAGGTCCTGCTTCAATGCGATGTCGGCCTGATACACCCGTTGAATAACCATCTGAGCGATCCGGTCGCCTCTGCACAAGGTAAACGGTTCTTTTCCCCAGTTAATGATCGCCACCTTGACTTCCCCCCGGTAATCGGCATCAATGGTGCCGGGGGAATTCACAATTCCGATGCCGTGCTTAACCGCCAATCCGCTTCTTGGTCGAATTTGGGCTTCATACCCTTTTGGAATGGAAACGGCAAATCCCGAAGGGATCAAGGTGATCTGGCCGGGCATGATTTCCATTTCCGCTCTAATTGCAGCACGGATATCCATCCCGGAAGCATTCGGCGTCATATACTGAGGAAGAGAGATATCCCCGTCCGATTCCGGCCTCAGCCGCACAAACTTAATGAGCGGACGGTCATCCATTTCGCAGCCCGCTTCTTTTTGTCGTTCTATCAAGTTTCGGTTGTTTTAAGAAAGGGCGATCCCTGAACCGGCTCTCGAAACCCGAGAGAAAAGCCCGTCGAATTGCTTTTTCGGAGAAACCGGCCCCAGAACAGTTAAGGAGATCCGATCCGGCTCAAAAAGATCTTTCATGAGACGGGTGATCTGATCCGGCGAGACCGCTTCAATCTGTTCAATGATCCATTCAAGCGAGATAATCCGGTCAAAGTAAATTTCGCTTTGGGCTACCCGTACCATCTGATTGTCCACGCTCTCCGAAGCAAGAAGGAGGCCTCCTTTGGTGAATTCCTTCGCATTTTTCAGCTCCGCGCCGTCCAAAAGAGATTCTTTCAATCGATTCATCTCTTCCAATATCAGCGACACCACCTCATCTGTTTTTTTTGGTTCGCAAGCAGCATAAACGCCGAACATTCCGGTGTCGGCATGAGACGTGATGAAGGAATAGACGCTGTAGGCAAACCCCCTTTTCTCCCGGATTTCCTGGAAAAGCCTCGAGCTCATGTTCCCGCCCAAAATCGTGTTCATCAAGGAGAAAGCAAACCGTTTTGGATCGGTCAAGGCAAGCCCCTTGGCGCCGATGCAGACATGAACCTGTTCAAGCTTTTTTCGATGCATACGTATCTCGGGGTGGATATCGGGGATAACTCTGGCAGGAAACCCGTTCCCGGACTGAATCGACTCAAAAGCCGGGCCGATCTGATCAACAAAACACTGATGTTCCAGGTTTCCGGCAGCGGCTATCACGATCCGGTCCGGCTGATAGAATTTTTTGAAAAAGGCTTTTATTGATCCCGAATCGAATCGGCTGATGTTCTCCCGGGTTCCCAAAATCGATCTTCCGAGAGGATTATCTCCCCAGAAGGCATTTCCGGAAAGGATATGGATATATTCCTCAGGGCTGTCTTCCACCATGCCGAGCTCCTGCAAAATGACAGGCCGCTCCCTCTCAATTTCAAGAGTGTCAAAGACGGAATTAAGGAAAATATCGGAGAGGATGTCGATCATGGTGGGCAGATGGGCATCCGTCACCCTGGCATGGTAACAGGTGCTCTCCATCGTTGTGAACGCATTGGTATGGCCGCCGATGGCATCGAACTCTTTAGCGATCTGGAAGGCGGACCTTCGGGCGGTCCCCTTAAAAATCATATGTTCAATGAAATGCGAGAGTCCATTTTCCTCAAGGGTTTCATCCCTTGCGCCGGCGTTCACCCAAACGCCCATAGATACGCTGCGGACATGCGGAATCCGTTTGGTCGAAATGCGGACGCCGTTTTTCAGGACTGTTTTACTTGTCGCCGGTTCCATTATTACCCTTACCCGCCAGAGCGTCTTTCAAGCTCAATCGTATTTTACCTTCTGATGTGATCTCGAGCACTTTTACATTGATTTTATCACCCTCCTTGACGACATCGGTCACGCGCTTGACGCGGTGGTCCGCCAATTGAGAGATATGTACGAGTCCGTCCGTTCCGGGAAGGATCTCGACAAAAGCCCCGAAGTCCGTAATCTTGACCACGGTCCCTTCATAAATACATCCCACCTCAGGCTCCTGAACGATATCCTTGATCCGTTTCAGGGCAGCATCACCTTCTTGTTGTGAGAACGCGGCGATTTTGACAATCCCAGAATCTTCGACTTCGATACGGGTATTTGTCTCTGCTTGAATGGCCCGGATGATTTTCCCTCCCGGACCGATAATTTCCCTGATTTTTTCCGGATTGATCTTGACGATGATCACTTTGGGAGCAAAAGGAGAAATTTCTTTCCTGGGTTCCCTGATGCACTCCAGAATTTTCCCCAGAATGGCGTTACGGCCGATCCGAGCCTGTTCAAGAGCTTTTGCCATAACATCTCTGGAGAGTTCACGGATTTTGATATCCATCTGAAGAGCGGTAATCCCTTCACCGGTTCCGGCCACTTTGAAATCCATATCTCCCATATGATCCTCGTCACCGAGAATATCAGACAGAATAATCACTCGATCCCCTTCTTTAACGAGCCCCATCGCGATTCCGGATACCGGTGACTTGATGGGAACCCCCCCATCCATCAGGGCAAGGCTGGCGGAACAAACCGTCCCCATCGATGAGGAACCGTTTGATTCGAAAACCTCGGAGACAACCCTTATGGTGTAATCGAATCGGTCTTTCGGAGGGATGACCTTTTCAATCGCCCGTGTGGAGAGACCGCCATGTCCGATATCCCTTCGTGAAGGGCCGGTGAGTTTCTTTACTTCTCCCACTGAAAACGGCGGAAAATTATAATGAAGCATAAACGGCCGGAATTCTTCTCCGATCAGCGTTTCCACACGCTGTTCATCGGGACCGGACCCCAGTGTCAATACACCAAGCACCTGGGTTTCCCCTCTGGTGAATAAAGCGCTTCCGTGAGTCCTGGGAAGAATCCCGACTTCGCAAGTGATTGGCCGGATCTCATCGCATTTCCGGCCATCAATCCGGCGACCTTCGCTAATGATGAGCCTCCTGCAAATCTTTTTCTTGAGTTCGCCGAAGATCTCATCCACTTCCGCTTTACGGTCGATGTATGCGTCGCCAAGCCCTTCAAAGATCCGGTGTTTAAGAATCTTTAACGCATGGTTTCGCTTGATTTTTCCGGGAATTAAAAGGGCATCCAAAATCGGAGAAGCGGCCTCGCGTTCGATCCTTTCGGATAGCGCCTTCTCAACCGGAGGCCGGACAAACAAGCGTTTTGCTGCCCCCGCGGCCTCCTTGAGCTTTTCCTGGATCTCGATGATGGGCTGCATTTCCCGATGTCCGAAAAAAATGGCATCCAGGACATCCGCCTCACTTACAATGTTCGCCCCTCCTTCCACCATAACCACACCGGTTTTGGAGCCGGCAATAATAATATTGAGATCGCACTTGTCATAATTGCTGATGGGAGGGTTAACGACGAGTTTACCGTCAATGCGGCCGACCCGAACACTTGCGATAGGCCCTTCGAAAGGAATATCCGATAATTCCAAAGCGGCCGAAGCACCGATCATCGCCAGAGTATCGGCATCGTTTTCCTGATCCATGGAAAGGACCGTTGCAATGACCTGTGTTTCGTACGGATATTTTTTAGGGAAAAGCGGACGGATCGGCCGGTCGATCAGCCTGGAGGTCAGCGTTTCTTTTTCGCTTGGTCTCCCAATTTCTCTTCTGAAGTAATTCCCCGGTATTCTGCCGGCTGCGTAAATCTTTTCCTGATATTCGACGGTAAGAGGCAGAAAATCGATTCCGGACCTTTCATCGTCGGATGACACTACAGTCACCAGAACAATGGTCTCGCCATATCGAACTACTACCGATCCCGAGGCTTGCTTGGCAACTTTTCCTGTCTGCAAGCTCAATGTCCTTCCACCTACATCTGTTTTAAGCATCATTTCCATAATCATCTCCAAAACCGCAATGGGTTATTGCCCTGCCAGACAAGTCCGCCTTAGGCGGGCAAGACCCATATGCTTTTTTAATTGATCGTTTCTGTTTGAGTTTGCCGCCGCTACCGCCTTAACCCAAGATTTTGCAAAATCTCCCGATAGCGCTTCACATCGTTATTTTTGACATAATCGAGCAACCTTCTGCGCCTTCCCACCAGCATGAGCAGTCCTCTCCTGGAATGATGATCTTTTTGATGCGTTTTCAGGTGTTCCGTAAGATAATTGATGCGGTGAGTCAAAAGGCCGATCTGAACTTCAGGAGATCCTGTATCCTTATCATGAAGTTTAAACCGATCGATTAATTCTTTCTTATGTTGTGCCGTTAGAACCAATTTTTTCCCCTCCATTTCTTCGGTGTTCCGCGTTCAAATAAAACTTCCCGTTTGAGAGTCCATTGTCAACCCAAATCCGCCTCTGGCGGATAAATCTTATATTTCCATCATGTTGCCTGAATGGGCAAATCAAATATGCCACAATATGAATAACATCGTTTGTTTTGGCTAAACCCCAATACTGCCAACAGATGGTTATCCGTATCAATTACTTTGACGTAGTCCTCATGTGACGGAGGAGGGATTTCGTCAATCGTGATCGGACTGCCGTGTGTGATTTTCTCCGTTAATCGGGCATCGGCCGTGTGCTCCGGTAAATCTTTGAGGGCACTCCTCATGCTGATTAATCTGTCAGCCCAATCCCCCTTTTCGACCAACGCCTTCAGTTTTTCAACCGAGATCGCCTCATCCACCCGAAAACCGCTGCTTTCGAGCCTCCGCAATTTTTTAATATGCCCTCCGCATCCAAGCATCTTTCCAATATCCGTGCCGAGCGATCGGATATACGTTCCGGTCGAACAGCGGACGTCGAACCATATCTCGGGAAGCTTGATTTTTACCGGGTTGATTTCCCGAATGAACACCTTGCGAGGCATTTTTTGGACCGGATTCCCTTCCCGTGCAAGCCGGTATAGAGGAACCCCCTCGTATTTTAATGCGGAATAAACCGGCGGCGATTGATCGATACCTCCTTCAAACCGTTTCAGAACAGACCGGATTTTATCCTTTGAAAAATCGATACTGTTTTTTTGGAAAGTTATCCTTCCGGTAGCATCCCCCGTATCTGTTTCAATCCCTAAAAAAAGCAATGCCCGGTATGTTTTGTCCCCTTGCAAAAAGAACCGAGCAATCCGGGTTGCCCGGTTGATGCAGCAAATCAGGACCCCTGTTGCAAAAGGGTCCAATGTGCCGGCATGGCCGACTTTTCGGGCGTTCAGGATCCGTTTAACCTGAGCGACCACCCCGGCAGATGTCATCCCTGCGGATTTATCGATAAGTAAAATGCCGGAGAGTTCGTTGTTCATTTTCGGATCACATGGTTTCTGCAAGTTTAATGATTTTCGATTTAATTTCAGAAAGAGTCGATTCGATGCTGAATCCAGCCGCCCTGGAATGACCGCCGCCCCCAAATTCGGCTGCGATGGCGGCGACATCGACCGTTCCATTCGATCTCAAGCTGATATGATAATGTGCAGGCCCACCGCTTTTATCGCCGCGATTGGAATTCAATTCCTGGATCAGGGCAGCCACTTTGACATCCTCGATCCCTTTTGCATAGTTGATCAAGCCGTCGATGTCTTCAGGACGGGTATTCGTCTCTTTCATCATGTTCAGAGTTACAGCCATCATGGATAACTTGCCGTTCTTTGAAATCTCGATGGAATCCAGCGCCAAGTTCAGGAGTTTAATGCGTCCGAGGGAATAAGTGCCATAAACCCTCTGTGCGATCCGATACGGATCAACCCCCAGCAATACCAATTTCTCGCAGATTTCAAAGGATGCCTTGTTGGTGTTTGAGAAGCGAAAAGATCCGGTATCCGTCAGAATTCCTGTATACAATGCCGTGGCGATATCCAGGTCGATCGGAAACCCCATTGCCGTGATGAGCCGGTAGACAATCTCCGACGTCGCGCATGCCTCAGGGTCAATGATCTGAAAATGGCCGAAATGGGTGTTCGTCACATGATGATCGATATTGATGACAACCGGAATGGTTTCGATTCCAGGGCCGGCATCTCCGATCCGCTGAACATCACCGCAGTCAAGAACAACTGCGGTGTCATACAACTCCAGGTCATCCAACCGCCTGACGACCCGTTTTACACCCGACAGAAATCGATATACCACCGGGATGGGGCTCTCATTATAAAGAGTCGTTCCTTTGCCCAGTCCGGAAAGGGTGAGCCCCATGGCAATCAACGAACCGATGGCGTCTCCATCGGGGTTGGCATGGGATGCCACCAAGACGGACTTACTTTTCCTCAGTTTTTGGATAATCGGTCCCATTCTCTCCTTTAATCGATTCGAGTATTCGGTGTATCCGCGATGCATAGTCAAATGACTCATCAAAGGAAAATTTCAAATCCGGCATGTATCGTAAACCCAGTCTAGGGGCAAGGGCTCTTTTGAGGAATCCCAGCGCGGTTTGAAAGCCCAGGATCGCCTCTTCTCTGCTCTTTTCCCCGCCTGCCGTGGAAAAATAGACCCTGGCAAACTTCAGGTCCGAAGATATCTTCACACGCGTGATGGTCACCATGTGAAGACGGGGATCCCTGATATCCTTTTGAAGTATTTCTGAAAGGATCTTTTGGATCAAGCCCGAGACTCTATCGGCTCTTTTGAAGGGCCTCATAAATGGACAATTTCCGATTCGGTATCAATTATCTCGGCCAACCCAAGCTCATCAGCAAGATTGATCATTTTGTCGATTTTGGAGTTGATAAGCTGGTGATCATTACCTATCAAAGCAAACCCGATCTCGGCCTTTTGATGCAAATCGTTTGCCCCGACCTCGGCTACCGAAGCGTTGAAATGATTCTGCAATCCGGCAATAATGGATTTAACGACCTTTCTTTTTTCTTTCAAAGAACGGCAATCGTGGATCCTAAACGTGATCATTCCATAACCGACGACCATGGTGCCGGTTTCTCCGAATCAGTGCGTTCCGATCAGGTGATTTCAGGCTTTATCTCCTCAAGGTAAAAACACTCGACAACATCTCCCACCTTGATATCGTTATAGTTCTCAATTCCGATCCCGCATTCATAGCCGCTCATCACTTCTTTGACATCATCCTTGTATCGCTTCAGAGAAGAAATTTTTCCGGTGTGGTAAACCACGCCGTCCCTGACCAGCCTTATCTGTCCTCCCCTTTCAATTTTTCCGTCCGTGACATGACATCCGGCAATGCTCCCGACTTTTGGGATATGGAAGACCTGCCTGACTTCTGCACGACCCAATACCCGCTCTTCAAAGGTGGACGCCATCATTCCGACGATGGCATCCTTCATATCCTTGATCACATGGTAAATGACATCGTAATAGCGGATATCTACATTTTCTTCGTTCGCCAATTCGATCGCTTTTTGCGTCGGCCGCACGTTAAATCCGATGATGATGGCGTCCGAGACCGCTGCCAGGGAAATGTCCGATTCGACAATCGAACCGGTTGCGGAATGAATTACGGTTATCTTCACTTCTTCATTGGAGAGCTTAACCAGGGAGTCCCTGAGGGCCTCAATCGAGCCATGGACATCGGCCTTGATGATCAGATTGAGATCCTTGACCGCACCTTCCTTCATTTTCTCGAAAAGTTTTTCGAGGCTCATGCGGCTCGTCTTGGCCAGCTCCTTTGAACGCTGTTTCTGACTGCGGTAGATACTGAGTTCTTTAGCAACCTTATCGTCATCAAACACCATGAATTCATCTCCGGCCATTGGAACGCCGGATAAACCGAGTATTTCCACTGGAATGGAAGGGGTCGCTTTTTCCACAAGAACCCCCCGGTCGTCATGCATGGCACGGATCTTCCCGTGGTGGATGCCGCACACGACGGATTCGCCCGTATGCAAGGTTCCCTCCTGCACAAGCACGGTTGCCGCGGGTCCTCTTCCCGCATCCAGTTTGGCCTCAATGACATGCCCCCGGGCATGTTTTTCCGGATCCGCCTTTAAATCCAGCACTTCCGCCTGAAGTAAAATCATCTCCAGCAGGTCGTCAATCCCCTGGTTCATCTTCGCTGATACTTGAAGAAATATGGTATCCCCTCCCCACTCTTCAGGAAGAAGCCCGAGTTCACCAAGCTGCCGTTTAATCCTTTCCGGATCCGCATTGGGCTTGTCGATTTTATTGACGGCGACGATAATGGAGACCCCGGCCGCTTTTGCATGATTGATCGCTTCAATGGTCTGCGGCATTACGCCGTCATCAGCAGCAACCACCAAAATTACCAGATCCGTAACCTTGGCGCCCCTGGCCCGCATGGCGGTAAAAGCCTCATGGCCCGGAGTATCCAAAAAAACGATCTGCCCTTTTTCCGTTGAAACATGGTACGCTCCGATGTGCTGGGTGATCCCTCCCGCCTCGGCTTCGGTGACCCGGGTTTTTCGGATTGTATCCAGGAGGGATGTTTTTCCATGATCCACATGTCCCATAATAGTGACCACCGGAGGTCTGTGGACTTTCTTTTCCGGATCACCTTCTTCGGCTTTAATAATCGATTCTTCCTCAAACGTCGCCTTCTCCACCTCGTAGTTGAATTCCGAAGCCACGAGGGATGCTGTTTCAAAATCCACCGTTTGGTTTACTGTTCCCATAACCCCCAGCGTCATGAGCTTCCTGATCAGATCTGCGGCTTTAATTCCCATCCGCCGCGCCAGGTCTGAAAGAACGATGGTTTCATCGATTTTAAACCTTCTTTTTATCGCTTTGGGGACTGTGATCTGAGGCTTCAATCCCTTGATCGCCGCTTTGGCCAATACCGCTTTTTTCGCCTTCAGCGCCCTCGGTCTTTCTGCATAGAGATCAGAACCTTCAACGACTTCCTTTTTCAGAAAGGAGATTTTTTTCTTGAAGAACTTCCTGTCTTTAAAATCTTCGTCGGCCCCCTTTTTAACCTTTTTTTTCTTTTTATCCTTCTCCGAGGCTTCCTCTTCTTCCACCGTCTTAATTTCCGCAACGACTTTTTTCAGCTCGAACGTCTTCTCGATTTTCAGTTCCGGCGTTTTTTTCTCGATCTTTTCCTCAACTTTTGTTTCAGCTTTGGCGAATTCGGGAAGACGGATGATTTTTGCCGGTATTTCTTTATCTTTCTTCTTTTTTCCCTTTTTAGGCTTTACGATTTTCGTTTCAACGGTGGTCGGCGGCCGGGCAGGGGTGGCTTCGGGCAGAACGGTTTGCACCTGTTCCAGTGGTTCAGCAAAAGCTCCCTCAACCCGAGGCTTCTCACCCTTCTTTTCGGCCTGGAGTATCTTAACAGCAGGCGTCGATTCTTCAACAATCGGCAACTCTTCGGCAGCGCGCTCACCGGCCGCCTGCGCCTCCAAAGCGACAGGAGCTTCCTGACTGATAATCAACTCTTCAGGCGGGAATTTCTCTTCCGGCAATACCTGAGTTTCGGCAGGCACTTCGATTTCCGGGGCGATCTCCTCTTCCATTGTCTCAAGCGGGAATTTCTTCTTTCTCCTGCGAATGACGGTCGGTCTGACACGTGTCTCTTCGACATCTTCGGCTTTGCGACCAAGAATTCGTGCTTTAATCCCTTCGGCAAGTTCCGAATCCAGAGAACCCATATGGCTGCTCACAGGGATTTCCATCTCTTCCAGCTTTTCCATAAGCGCCTTGTTGGTCATGTTCAGATCTCTGGCAAGCTCATATATCCTGATTTTTGCCATCCACCCCCCTCATGTGCGTCACTGTCATCTATGGGTACTTCTTTCTCAGATGATTCCCGGATTCGGAACATGCAGCCCTGTTTAAGGCATGTTTGTCCGCAGCCGATCAATGCTGTTTATTCTTCTCTCATAGGAGTGATTTCGATGTTCTCCGATGGCGCCGCCTGTTGCTCCTCGGCGACACTATTTTTCTCTGAGATCTCTCCTTGTGCAGGCGTCGAACCGTTTTGTTCCGTATCTTCTGAATGAGGCGTTGTTAATTCTACCTCTCTTTGTTTTAACTGAGCGACCGCACTCTTTGCGCTCTTGACAAGACTATCGGCCTTATCATGATCTATGCCCCGGATTTGGATAAGGTCATCGGCTGACGCCTTGCTGAGTTCTTCAGCCGAAAAAAATCCTTTCTCATATAGGGTGTCCGCCAAACCCATATCGACGCCCGGCAATGCAATCAGGGAATCGTACCCCTCTTTCATTGCCTGGCTATACCGCGTTTCACTGATAACATCAAGATGCCACCCGGTAAGTTTCGAGGCGAGACGAACATTCTGCCCCCGCTTTCCAATGGCGATGGAAAGAAATTCATCCGGAACAATCACTTCCATGATGCGATTTTCTTCATCGATGATGACGCGCGAAATCTCCGCCGGCGCCAAGGCGTTACAAACGAATTTGGCCGCATCCACATGCCATGGGATAATATCGATTTTCTCCCCTCTTAACTCCTGCACCACGTTCTGAACTCGGCTTCCTTTCATTCCCACACACGCGCCCACCGGATCGATATCCGAATCTCCGGATGAAACTGCGATTTTCGCGCGGCTGCCGGGTTCTCGCGTCGCTCCCATAATCTTAACGATCCCATCGCTGATTTCAGGGACTTCAGTCCTAAACAGAGCAATTAAAAAATGTTCATGAGTCCTCGACAGCACGACTTGAGGGCCCCGCGATTCATAGAGCACATCTTTAATAAAGGCTCTGATGCGATCGCCCCGACGATAGGTTTCCTTCGGAATTTGTTCGCGGCCCGGAAGAACTCCTTCCGTCTGACCCAAGTTAACCACGATATCATTTCTATCGACCCGCTGGACGATCCCGTTGATGATTTCTCCTTTTCGGTCGATGAAGCCGGTATATACGGCATCCCTTTCCGCGTCCTTCATCTTCTGAATGATCACCTGTTTGGCCGATTGAGCGGCAATTCGACCAAATGTGGTGGCGTCCATTTTGGTACCTATACTGTCCCCGATTTCGCATTCCGGATCCAGCTTGCGTCCCTCGTTGAGAGCAATCTGCAAATCGGGTTCTGTAATGACTTCCGCCACGTCTTTGAATTGGAATACTTCGATCTCTCCAGTCTCGTCGCTGTAATGGACCTCGATCTCGGCTTTGTTTCCAAGTTTTTTTCTGGCAGCCGATTTCAGGGCTTCTTCCAACGCCTTGATAAGAATTTTTCGGTCGATTCCTTTATCCCGGCTTACTTGGTCTATGATCCGCTTGATGTCTGATATTAACATGTATTCTCTCCGCTATTTTCGACAAGCCGCGCTCTGACCATCTCACTAAATGGAACAGCAACGGTTTTACCATCTTTTACGAGAGTTATCGTATGCTCGGAAACGTCTTTTAAGATGCCTTTAATGTTTTTTTGGCCACATATCGGCTGGGAAACCCGGATCTTTATCGTCCGCCCGATGTGCATTTTAAATTCCTCTTTTTCTTGCAACGGGGGTTCAGTTCCGGGCGATGAAACTTCGAGCCGGTACGAGCCTTTTGTTTCAAAATTGACATCAAGAATATCGCTCAATTGCCTGCTGATATTCACACAGTCATCCAGCTTAACGCCTCCTGCTTTATCAATATACAATCGAAGGGTTTTACCTCCCGGCTCCCGCTGAAATTCAACATGCAACAACTTGACCCCTCCTTCATCGCACAACGGCCTGGCCAGTTCCTTAACCGTTTCAATAATATCAATCTGAGTCACGGCAAAAAATCGTGTTCCGGGGTATCGATCTTTTTTTTTAACTCTTTTTTGTTTCACGATATCTATACGCTTTCTCCGGAAACAAAAAAAACGGGCTTTCGCCCGCTTCTTTTCATTCTGGTAGATCCTTTGTGTTGAAAACCGTTAAATCATCATCAAATTAACCTTGCACAAAAAAACTTAACCGCCTGCACATTCGTTACAGCTCTACCAAAGCCGCTTCTGCGTCAATAATGAAAAGACGGACATCTGTGGAGCGGGCAACGAGATTCGAACTCGCGACACCAAGCTTGGGAAGCTTGTACTCTACCAGCTGAGCTATGCCCGCTCAATTATTTTTAACCTTAACATCGGATATTCCCTTTTGTCAATATTTTTTACCTACCCGAATAAGATGCCGCTCGTTAAAGAAGTATCCAAACCCGGGTTTTTTATTGTCTTCTTATTTTAAAAATAACTTAAACTCAATATTGACTTACAGAAAAATTGTCAATAAGATGGCTTACGTTAAGGAAACGAGCCGTCTTTGCTTTGCGCTGCGGTTTAAAAATAGAGGGCCAAAATTTAGGAGGAAATAATGAAATTCAAGCTCTTTGCCGTCACAGTTGCCGTCTTTATCGTTTGTTTCTTTTCGGGCATCGCCCCCACCGCCGTTCGTGCCGAAATCAAGCTTAAAACCCTGGGAAAGAGCCCTTTTTACCCGGTTAAAAATCTCAAAGCCGAAGCAATTTATCCGATTTTAAAAAAATACGAAAAAGATGTCCAGGGCGGATTTGCTAAAGCCGGAAGCGGCAACCTGTTTAAACCGTTCATGAAAAATTTAGAGACCTCTAAACCGGAAGAGATCAAAATCCAGCCGGGTGATACATTTCTGTGGATGATCTTCAAGAAAAAGAATAGACCGTTCGTTTTAAAAAATGTCAAATGGGAAGGGAAAGCCCCATTTAAGGCATATCGTATGGAACTTTTACATGAGGGAAAAAGATATGAGTTCATTTTCCCCAACATCTGTCTGAATATCGCCCTTAAAGAAATCTCCGCAGCCCCGATTGCAGCAGCCCCTGTTCCTGCTGCCGCTCCGGCCCCAGCTCCGGCGCCGGCAGCCCCCCCAACAGCGGTTACGGTTAAAGCTGCCCCTTCAGCAGCCCCGCCGATTGCCGCCGGAAAACCGGGTGCACCTCCTGTAGCTGCTCCGCCTGCCGCTGCAGGAACCCCCGCCACTGCTCCATCCGGTGTTCCATCCGGTGCTTCGATTGCCGGCGCTCCATCGGCCACACCTGCCGGCGCTCCTACAACCACACCTGCCGGCGCTCCATCAGCCAAGCCTTCCGGCA
>Ga0154608_1158_pt4 | contig 17778 bp, 12 predicted proteins | sample Rifle2008BG13ft_FD_116037 | JGI IMG/M metagenome (GOLD analysis project Ga0154608, IMG submission 116037) | Deltaproteobacteria bacterium RBG_13_49_15 | reverse complement strand
CGATGATGACTTCGCAGCTTTCCAGATCCATCCCGATCCAGTGACGGCCGAGTCGTTCACACACGTCGTATGTTGTCCCGCTGCCACCAAAAGGGTCAAGAACCACATCACATTCAGAGGTAGACATCTGGACGACACGTTCCAGAATCTTTGTGGACAACTGGTTCAACGTTCTTTTCCGGCTTTTGAACTTCCAGTGACGGACAGGTGTAATATCATTCCAGACATCTGTCAGATTTACCCCTTTGGGGTTCATCGCCCCTCTGTGACCTTCGTAATCCTTGATCTCTCGCCCGCAGTGACGGCATGTTTCGATGGGGGTGCGGATTCTCCGGAAGGTTTTTGACTTTCCCTTGGTAAAATATAAAAGACCGTAATGAGACGGATACAGCCTTCCGGGAATGGGTAGAGACAGTTTAATATTGATCGCAATCCAGTGACGAAACGTCATCCCGGTTTCCGCCAAGTAACTTCCCAACAGGATATTCCATTTCGGCAGGTTATAGACGAACAGCGCCCCTCCTGGTTTCAAGATCCGTACGCAGTGATCCAACCATTTCTTACACCAAGAAATATAGTCGTCATCCGAACGCCTATCGTCAACCTGGCTTCCGTATTCTTTGGCCAAATTGAATGGAGGATCTGCAAAGATCGTATCGATTGAGTCGTCATTGATATACGGCAGAACATTCAGGCAATCTCCTTCATATAAAATGCCGTAGCGGCTGGAAAAAACAAGGTGTTTTTCTATCCCTTGGGTTACAACATTTGCCGGCGTCCAGAATTCAATTTTATTAAGTAAGGGTAAATCCATAGCGAATCATTAAATGGAGAAATGGATAAGAACCTGCTTTTGCGGGGCGGCGGTTGCCCAAGGGTGTGATTGCAGTTCGGCCACCAACTTGCCCCAAGATATGGGAATGTCCAACTGCCCCAAACCACGGTTATCTCTGTAACACCATCGCCATGGCCTGTCAACAACGTGAGCAATGCCAGTTATGCCCATAGTGGAAAGCGGAGGGGTGGTCCCCCTTTTTATTTTAATTGGAACATCGAATTGTAATCAAAATCCCGGCCAACTGTCAAAGGTTTCCGAGGAAATCTCTTTAAAAAACCGGTTCGCACCCGGGATCTTTATAGACTCGATCGACCAACAATAGTCCTAGACCTCCGGCAAGGCCGGAAGCAGGAATCCAAAGGACTAAACCCTAACACTATTGCCGTTTGACGGCATCTCCTCGCATATAAACGAAGAAGTTTCCTTTTCTCCTCGCCGGCTTCAATTCGACTTGGGGACAGGAAATGAAACTGTAAACCGTGTGCCCCGGTCTACTTCAGACCACACGTCGATTCGGGCATGGTGTTTGTGGAGAATAGAATTGATAACGGCCAAGCCCAAACCCGTCCCTTTTTCTTCCGTCTTTGTGGTGAAAAAAGGGTCAAAGATACGAGCCTGAATTTCCGGCGGGATTCCGCAGCCATTGTCCTCGATTTGAACCCGAACGGAATCCGGGCTCCGATCGGTTTTGATGTAAACTTGCCGGTGGTCGGGCGGTCTGTTTTCCAGGGCATCGATAGCATTGATCAATATGTTCAAAAAGACCTGCTGAAGCTCATTTCTATCGCCGGCGATAATCGGCAAATCCCCGGCCATTTCCATTTTCAGTTGGACGCTGCTTCGCATCAACTGATGTTCCAAAAGCATCGTTGTTTTATTGAGTACATCATCCACATCGATGGATTCGGATGCTTCCTTGGATGATTTTGAGAAAGACCGGAATTTGGAGATAATCTGGGCCAGGCGGTTTCCCTCGCTTTGGATGATCTCCAGGTAGTGTTTCTGATCCTCTGGGTCGGCGCCCATCGCCAGCAGCTCGGCATAACCGTTGATCGCCGTTAGCGGCTGCCCGATTTCGTGGACAATTCCGGCCGCCATCTGGCCGAAAGCGCTCATTTTGGCCGCTTGGACCAGCATGGCCTGCCCCTGCTTCAACTTGAGGCTCATTTCATTGAATGTTTCCGCAAGGAGTTCGAATTCATCCCCGCTCTTGATATCCACTCGGTGTTCGAATTCTCCCTGTGCAATTTTCATCGCACCTGCTTTCAGTGTTTCTACAGGCACCATTCTTTTTCGAAGGGTGATCAGTGTCACCAGCACAATGATCCAGAACGTCAGCAGAATCAGCAGCCCAAAGATCCGGCTAAAATTGGATACCGGTGCCAGGATCGAGGCCTTAGATTGGCTGAAAACAAAAATCCAGTCCGGACTTGAGAAATGGTGGCGCAGGAACAGCGGCCAATAGCTGTTGAAATAGACTTCCTTGTCGTGGATGGTTTCATAATTCCCCGAAAATGAGCCCTGAGCGAGGGTCTCGACGGACGTCCGGATGAATGGAAGATCGGCAAACGAGGAAATCAGTACACGCTTTTCAGGCGTAAAGATCGCCATTTCCACTCCCGGCGGAAGAGCCCCATCCATGCCGATTCCCCACAAATAGAGCGGATCCACTTCACCGGCGAGAATCCCTTTGGCGGGTTCCGATTTTTCAACCAACCGCATCATCAGGATTTTGGGAACGAGGCCCTCACCGTCCAGGATCCCGATCAGGCTCCCGCCACCGACGAGATGGGCCCATCGATCGTTTGTGAAATTTATCAGGAAATCCGGCCGGTCGGCCGGTAACAGTGACTGCCTGTCCACAGGGATCGTTTCGATGCTCCTGAAACGGTTTCCCTCATGTTTCAAGGGGTGATAGTGGATGAGATCCGCTTGCTTCCATTGGTTCTGCGTGATTTTCTGGGCAACAGCCTCCAGTTCGTTTTCGAGAAACATCAGACGATCATAGACTTCAAAACCCTTGGACTTGACTTGTTGGTGCAGCCGTTTAAAGGCCTGATCCTTCAATTGTCTGCCGACATAGAGATAAGATATGCTGGCGATGGCGAGCAATGGAAGCAAAGCGCACATCATGAACAGGTAAAAGAAACGTCGTGCCACTCTGGTTTTAAGAAATATGTTGAATGAAATGCGCTCGCTCATCATGACTGTTCGATGCCTGGGATGGAATTGCTAATACGATGAGGCTTTTCCGATGAACGCCCCATCATTCGCCCGGATGATGTCATCTATGCTTGCCTTGGCAGTCAAAGGCGGCTGGCTGGCACCGTCAGGCCCCATGCTCCACAAATCATAACTGGTATTGATGGGAACCAAGAACTTATCCTTTCGCCATTGACCCCTAGGAGTGATTTCAAAATTTTGATATTGATACGGATTCCCCCATGGATCCTGCGGGGCAACGGTCTTGAGTTCGTTGATATTTGCCGGCAGCCGGTTGTTATCGATTTCAAAAATAGCGATTTCATCCATGAGGATCTTTAACTCGGAAATGGCGTGGGCTTCCTTGGCCCTATTCCGGTAGGAAATGTAATTGGGAACCGCGATGGCCGCCAGAGTTCCCATGATGGCGACGACGATCATCACCTCGATCAGTGTGAATCCCTTCGGGGGACTATCGAATCGAAATCCAGACATCTGCTTTCGAGGGAATCCGGCATATCCTTTTGTCTTTGAAGTCCGAAAGAGGTATGTTGTTAACATGATATCGATATCATGACTTGCGCCATTTGGCAAGTCACAGCCTGTATTCGGTCAGAAACGCGTCGCTGTGATGTTTGTGAACACTTGTACCTTTCTGCTGCACCCTGGCCGGGCAGTGCTCTATTCCAGCAATATCATGCAATACCAGGAAGGAAGGAGATTCCCTTTTTCGTTGAATTCCACCTTGAAATTCAGAGGCTCCAGCGTCTTGCCGATATCGATGCCGTACGCATCCATGGAAGGGTGAGCCAGATGGGGATAAAGACAAGTATCTGGATAGGCGCACGTCTCGCACTGCACGCAAAGCGCCATGGCGAATGCAAACACGTAGCCAAAAGACAGCTTGGCCAGGGTTTTTTGACGAGCGCTGTCGTCGATATTGCTGTAAGCTCACCCGATGGCGATATTTTCAAAATCGTAAAAAACGGCCAGATTTTGAGTTTCATACGTTTTGCTCATAAAAATATCCCCTATCCCGCCCACGATCAAGAGGGCTGAGTTAAAAACAAGCTGTCAAACCCACAGGGTTTTGACGGCACGTCGATCGTGCCGCCCAAGCCGGCACCTTGGCTTTTAGGAATAAGTGGTATCGGATGGTTCAAAATAAAACAAGGGGCAAAATGATAAAGGCTCCAATCCGGAATGAGCCGGTCTGTCCCATGAGCGCGGTTCGCTCTTTGGGAAAAGCACCTTTTACAATCCTCTTGTGTATTCGGACACAATGCCTTAAATAAGGTCTTCTTTTGCGTTCAGCCCGGCTTCGAGTCGAACCGGACGGGAACCAAAGCAGTTTCCAGTTCGGGCGCAGAGGCTCAAAAGGAGCGCCGACACTGGAATTCCGCCGTTGAACATCAATGGGTTGAACAGAAAACTGGCAATCTTGCAGGGAGGCATGGGGGTCTGCATCTCCATGTCCGGTTTGGTTTCTGCCTTAGCCACGCAAGGGGGTATCGGTGTGATTGCTGGCGCGTTTTTCAAAAATACGCTTCGTTGGGATACACCGGATCGGCCAGATAATCGTCTGCGCAAGGGGCCGGCGAATCGCTGAATGGCTCTAAGATAAGATACGGTGGGCCATGAGCAACCGGTTGAGATCGGGTTTTAATTTCCAAAAGCCCAAGATGTTTCAGGACTTGTACGCCTCTGGAGGATTTTGCGGATCCCATCCTGATCCTCGATAACGGCAATCACCCGCATAGCTCCTAGCACGTGAGGCACACCAGGGGGTATGATTTTTCTTAGGTAACCCGTTTATCACGAACATCGGAGTGAATATGGAGCCAACCAAAGAAAAAAAGTTAAGACAAAGTGCTCAAAAGGTTCAAGACATACTGATCTCGGAAGGCTTTTCATACGAGGTTGTTGAAATGGAAGAGACCACTCGAAGCGCTGCCGATGCGGCAAAGGCTGTTGGGTGCGAGGTGGGGCAGATCGTCAAGTCCCTAATTTTCAGAGGGAAAACGACCGGCGCCACGTATCTTGTTTTGGTTTCCGGCGCCAACCGTGTTGATGAAAAAAAGCTGGCCCGGCATCTGTCCGAGCCGGTGAAAATGGCGGATGCGGACTTTGTCCGAAAGGCGACCGGATATGTCATCGGAGGCGTTCCGCCCTTAGGGCATCTGATTTCCATGAAAGCCATAATCGACATGGATTTGTTGGGGTACCGGGAGATCTGGGCTGCGGCAGGAACCCCTTATGCCGTATTTAAACTCACCCCTGACGATCTGAAGCGGATGACCCAAGGTCAGGTGATTTCCATCTCATAACCGTTTTCAACAGACCGGTTTTATCCGATGGATTTTAGTCATCCAACGGTCCGTTTTTCTTCCCGGCTCCATCGCAAATGGATTTTGGGTCTGCCAGAAGCGTTAATGCTTCATATCGGTCGTTTACTTCCTTTTCCAGCCGGGAATGAAGCACTTCAGCCTCCTGTGGAAAGGATTTTTCAAGAGCGGCGTAGCGGACTTCACCCTTTAAAAACTCCCTGAGGTTTCCGTTCGGTTTCTTAGAGTCGAGGATGAACGGGTTTTTCCCTTCGGTTTTGAGCTGCGGATTGTAACGGTACAACGGCCAGTAGCCGCATGCCACCGCCAATTCCGTTTCCTCCTGGCTCTTCCCCATCCCGCGCTTGATCCCGTGATTGATACATGGCGCATACGCCATGATCAGAGATGGTCCGCCATACGCTTCGGCTTCGGTGAGCGCCCGGATCAGTTGTTGCTTGCTGGAGCCCATCCCGACGGATGCGACATAGATGTAACCGTAACTCATCATCATTTTCCCCATATCTTTTTTAGCGGTCTTTTTTCCGGATGCGGCAAATTTGGCAATGGAACCGGTGGGGGTTGCTTTGGAGGATTGGCCGCCGGTATTGGAGTATACCTCGGTGTCGAAAACCATGACATTGATATCTTCTCCGGAAGCCAGTACATGATCGATGCCGCCAAATGAAATGTCGTATGCGCTTCCGTCCCCGGCAAAAATCCAGTAGGACTTTTTCGTAAAGAGCTTGGACATATCATTAATGGCGCGAAGAAGCGAATTTTCCCTAAATCGTGGAAGGGCGGCCTTAAGGGCGTCTCCATATTCTCTGCTTTTGGCAGGGTTTTTCATGTTATCAAGCCAACCCGCCATAGCGGTTTTGAGATCCTGGGAAATATCCGTTCCCATCGCCTCTCTCATCATATCGGCGAGTTTTTTGCGTTGCTGCATAGCACCAAGAAGCATTCCGTATGCAAATTCAGCCGGATCTTCAAAAAGTGAGTTGCCCCACGTGGGACCGAACCCATTCTGGTTGACGCAGTAAGGGATGGTGGGAGCGCTTCCTCCCCAAATCGATGTGCAGCCGGTGGCGTTTCCGATCACCATCCGTTCTCCAAAAAGCTGGGTGATGAGCTTGGCATAGGGGGTTTCCCCGCACCCGGCGCAGGCGCCTGAAAATTCGAGAAGCGGCTGATAAAACTGGCTCCCTTTGACCGTAAAACGGCTCGCCAAATGATCCCTCACCTGGAGTTTAACCGCAAACCGGTGATTTGGCACCTGGACTTCCGTCTGGGTTTCAAGGGGTTTCATCACCAGGGCCGGCTTTTTCGCAGGACAAATGTCCGCGCAGTTCCCGCATCCCATACAATCAAGCGGGCTTACCTGGACCCGGAAACGGTGCCCTTTCAATTCTTTTCCGGTCGCCTTTATGGCGCCAAACCCATCAGGTGCTGTTTCGGATTCCTGATCCGTGAGCAGGTATGGCCGAATGGCGGCGTGCGGGCAAACCATGGCACACTGATTGCACTGAATGCAGTTTTCAGGTATCCATTCGGGAATCATAATGGCGACCCCACGCTTTTCATATTGGGTGGTTCCCACCGGGAATATGCCGTCCGGTGAAAAAGCGCTCACCGGCAGTCTATCCCCTTGCTGGGCCAGCATGGGGCGGATCACCTGTTTTACAAATTCCGGTTCATCCGAAGACGGCGTTCCGATTTCTCCTGCTGCAGTCCAGTGCTGCGGATATTTGATTTCAACCAGGTTATCGAGAGTTTTGTCCACGGCGGCCTGGTTCATTTTGACAACGGCGTCCCCTTTCATCCCGAACATCTTGACGATATCGGTTTTCAGATATTCAACCGCGTCTTTCACCGTAATGACGCCGGCCAGCTTGAAGAAGGCGGTTTGCATAATCATGTTGATCCGTCCACCCAGACCGATTTCAGATGCGATCCTTACCGCATTGATATTGTAAAAACGGAGCTTTTTTCGGGCAATGGTTTGGCGCATGCGAGCCGGAAGCTTTTCTTCCATCTCCCCGGCGCTCCAGCTTGAATTTAGAAGAAAGGCGCCTCCTTCCTTTATCCCTTCGAGAACATCGTAAATATAAACATAACTTGAATTATGGCAGGCGATGTAATCGGCGCTGTCGATCAAATAGGTGGACTGAATTTGTTTTTTCCCGAATCTCAGATGTGAAATGGTCACCCCTCCGGATTTTTTGGAATCATAGGCAAAATAGGCCTGGGCATAAAGAGGGGTGTTATCGCCGATGATCTTGATGGCGGTTTTATTGGCTCCAACCGTTCCGTCAGCGCCAAGACCCCAGAATTTGCATCCAACGGCTCCTTCCGGCGCTGCGCTCAGGCCTTCTTGAACCTCGAGGGAGGTATGGGTGACGTCGTCGTTGATTCCCACGGTGAAATGATTCTTGGGATCTGCCGACTTCATGTTGTCGAATACCGCTTTGACCATGCTCGGATTGAACTCCTTGGAACCCAAACCGTACCGGCCGCCAAGAATTAAGGGCATTTTTCTTTTTTCCATAAATGCAGTGCAGACATCCAGATATAACGGCTCTCCCAAAGAGCCTGGCTCTTTGGTGCGGTCCAAAACGGTTATCCGGTCGGCCGAGGCGGGCATAACGGTGAAAAAATGCTCAGGTGAAAACGGACGATAAAGCCTCACTTTGAGAAGACCGGTCTTTTCTCCGCGGGTATTGAGGAAGTTGACCACCTCTTCAATGGTTTCACACGACGAACCCATGGAAACAATTACATGCCGGGCTTCAGAATCCCCCACATAATCAAACAGGCGATAATTTCGGCCGGTCAGCTTTCCAATTTTTTTCATATATTCCGATACGATCCCCGGGACTTTCAAATAATACGGGTTCGCCGCCTCGCGACCCTGGAAGTAAATATCCGGGTTTTGGGCGGTTCCCCTCAACTCCGGACGTTCCGGATTGGCGCCTCTGGCCCGGAATCGGGCTACCGCATCCTGGTTGACGAGCCTGGCCATGTCATCATAGCCGATCATTTCGACCTTTTGAATTTCATGGGATGTTCGAAATCCATCAAAGAAATGAAGAAATGGAACGCTTGCCTCGATGGCGCTCAGGTGGGCGACAAGTCCCAGATCCATCACTTCCTGTACCGATGCCGATCCCAGAAGCGCGAATCCGGTTTGGCGGACCGCCATGACATCCTGATGATCGCCGAAAATGGAAAGGGCGTGGGCGGCGATCGCGCGGGCAGTGACATGAATTACGGCAGGCAGGAGCTCTCCGGACATTTTATACATGTTCGGGATCATCAACAGAAGCCCCTGCGAGGCGGTGAAGGTGGTGGTCAATGCGCCGGAAGCTAAAGATCCGTGCACGGCGGCTGCTGCTCCGGCTTCGGATTGAAGCTGGCGTACGGTCATGGCCTGACCGAATATGTTTTTTCGACCCTTGGCAGCCCATTCGTCGGCAATCTCTCCAATGGGAGAAGAAGGGGTAATCGGGTAAAGCGTTGCCACATCGCTCATGGCATAGGCCACATGGGCGGCTGCTGTATTTCCGTCGATTGTTTTCATCTTTTTTCCCATCACCGAACTCCTCTTATATTTTTTGATCTTTTAAATGGCGCATCCGCTTCTTTTTTATTTTCATGCAGGATTCAGGCTTTAAAACCGGATTCATGCATGCGGAATCTAAAACGTTATTCAATCGGTTCGTGTTTGTAAATAAAAAAGATTCGTAGGCGCCGGTAAGAGTCGACGGAAGTTGAATTCAATTTAAAAGTGCATCAAAAAAATCATTCCCCTTGTCATCCACAATGATAAAAGCGGGGAAATCCTTCACCGTAATCATAAAAATGGCTTCCATCCCAAGCTCAGGGTATTCGAGAGTTCGGACGGATGTAATGCAATCCTTGCCGAGCCGGGCCGCCGTACCGCCGATAGAGCCGAGATAAAAGCCTCCATAGGTTTTACAGGATTCGGTCACCCCTTTGGAGCGGTTTCCTTTGGCCAACATGACCATCGATGCTCCCTGTTTCTGAAATGCGGCCACATAGGCATCCATCCGTCCGGCGGTGGTGGGGCCGAAGGATCCGGAAGGGTATCCTTCCGGCGTTTTTGCCGGTCCGGCATAGTAAATGATATGATCCTTAAAATATTGAGGAAGCCCTTCCCCCTTGTTGAGATGCTCGTTGAGTTTGGCATGGGCGATATCCCTTGCCACTACAAGGTTTCCGGAAAGACGAAGCCGAGTCGCCACCGGATATTTATTGAGAATGCTTCGTATTTCATTCATCGGCCGGTTCAAGTCGATGGGGACGGCTTTGTCTTCGGTTTCTTCTGTTGCGGGAAGATATTTGGCTGGATCGGCTTCAAGCCTTTCCAGAAAAACCCCGTCTTCGGTGATTTTCCCTTTGATGTTCCGATCTGCGCTGCAGCTTACTCCCAAGCCCACCGGGCATGAGGCGCCATGTCGCGGCAGGCGGATCACCCGGGCATCATGGCAGAAATATTTTCCGCCGAACTGAGCGCCGATTCCAAATTTTCGGGAAGCCTCGAGGATCTCTTTTTCTAAGGAGAGATCCCGGAATGCATGCCCAGACAAGTTTCCGTGATCGGGCAACGTATCCAGAAATCCCGCGGTGGCAAGTTTTACGGTCTTTAAATTGAATTCGGCGCTCATCCCCCCCACAACAAATGAGAGGTGATACGGCGGGCAAGGGGCGGTCCCAAGGGTTTTCATCTTTTCTATCATAAAACAGATCAGTTTTTCCGGCGTCAAAAGGGCCTTGGTTTCCTGATAAAGAAAGGTTTTATTAGCTGACCCACCCCCCTTGGCGATGAAAAGGAATTCATAAGAATCTCCTTCGGTTGCATACAGTTCGATCTGGGCCGGAAGGTTGCATCCGGTGTTTTTTTCTTCGAACATGGTTAACGGGGCGTTTTGAGAATAGCGAAGGTAATTCCGGGTATAGGCATTGAAGACCCCTTTGGAAAGAGCAGCTTCATCCGAGAATCCGGTCCAGACCTGCTGCCCTTTTTTCCCGATGATGACGGCGGTTCCGGTGTCCTGGCACATGGGGAAAATCATCTCGGCGGAGATGACCGCATTTTTCAGCATCTCTAAGGCCACATACCGGTCGTTGTCAGAACCTTCCGGATCGTCCAGGATTTTTTTCAGCAAATTTAAGTGAGATGGACGCATCAGATGGGAGCACTCTTTGAATGCCTGTTCAGCCAGAAATTCAAGTCCCTGCTGCTCGACTTTGAGAATACCAATTCCTTCAAAGGATGCTATCGAAACATAATTCTGTGCGAGCAATCGATAAGGTGTTTCATCTTTTTGAAGGGGGAAAAGCTTCTGAAATAAAAAGGTTGGCATTTGCCGGCTCCTCATGTGCGCTTAATGGAAATGAATATGTAGAAATATTTGTATGATGATGGTACTTCTCTGTCAAGGCGTTTAAAACTACAATCCTTGAATTTAGAATGCAAGGAGCGCCCTTCGAAAGACTTAGGGTAAATGCACCTGAGGAATGCGGCGCAGCCGTTGATTCGCATCATAAAAGTTCAATGTATTCGAACTCTATTGGGCATGGGTGGCTTTCTGGATATCGATCCTGTTCGCCAGAGATGTCAGCGAGAACTTGAAGTTTTGTATGCAACCTATTTTTTTTTATCGGTCAAAACGCATAGGGCCGCATCCGGCCGGTAGGGGAGAACTCCTTCCACGGAGACTACCCGCTTCGGGCCGGACGGTGATGCTCCAGGCACCCTGAACGATTTGACATCGATCGGCTTGATAGGAGATTCCCTGGGCTTTTTGACTTGCGGGACCCAATCATAGGGGACCCGGTACGCGCGGTAGATCATATTGATTTTCATCATCTTTCCCAGGAAAGGACTGATGTATTCCCAGACAATGTCGTGTTCGGAAGTGACTTCGATCAAACGGCCTCCCGAACCTTCGCTAATCAGGGTATTTCCGTTGGGGAGGCGTTGGGCTGAGCTGATGAAGGGGCTGTAGAATCGGTTGGCATCCACCGGAAGGGTCAATCCGGCTTCAGTCGGTGTGTACTGCCAGACGATCTCCAGTGAAACAGGATTGATCTCCAGAACCCTAGAATAATCCCGAAGCGCATTTCTAAAACCCGTCGGAGAGCCTGGGTTCGGAGAGCCATAGCCGGCCCATCCGCCATTGTCAAAAATCAGAATGTTCCCTTCGCCGGGAAGCCCTTGGGGAATCATGTGAGCGTGGTGTTGCCCAATGATCCAGCCCAGCTTCCGAAGCTGCTGGGTTTCGTCGTAGTTGGGGCCCAGCCGCCATGCGATCCTTCCGGTTTTTTTGTCGACGATGGCGGTGATGTTGGTCTCCCTGGCGCACCAGATGACGTTGTCGGGATGAAAACGATCATCTCCGGAATCGAACCACCGGTTTGGACCCAGCAGCGACATGGAATTGATGTGCATCCAGTCGCCGATACCGCCTCCTGCCGGCCTCCAGTTGGGGTTTCTGAAAAGAATGTTTTTTGCATCCTCCCGGAAACCCAGCTCGTCAAAATGTTCGCTACAGATCCACTCCCAGACAACATCTCCCTCCCATGTGACTTCGATGATGGTGTCGTCAAGCAGTGGTCTGTCGCATATCCTGGGATCCCGGACGTTCTTGTGGGAAAGGATCAGGGTATTTCCTCGGTCCACTAAGGGGTCCATCCCCGGAACAAAGTATCCTACCGGGTTTCCTTCGCGCTGATAATCATGGTGCTGCCGGGCCATCCATTGAGGTTTTTCTCCGGGATCTTCGATAAACTCGTAGCGGTCGAATTTCCATACGATTTTTCCATCCCAGTCCACCTGAACCAGGTCGACGCCGTCCTGCATTCCGAAGGCGGTGTGTCTTTCACCTGTGCTGCCGATGAGATACCCGCCCGGAAGTATGCGGTTGGGCATGCCGTGCAGTTCTTTCCACAACTGAACTTCGGCGCCGTTCATATCGATAAGTATCGCTCCCACTTCCTTTGCCTGGAATACCGTATAGCCGTTCCAGCACCGATCGGGATCATACAGCGTCGCGCCGGTTGGATAAATGCTGGGATAGGTCATATCAACTGCCTCCTGTTTTTTTCTAAAATAGACATTTTCCTTGCCGGGAAGCCCCGCTCTTCAGAGCGGGGAGCTTCACTCATTCTTCCTGAAACGCCTTTTCCCGGCTTTGGCGGATGGCTGGAAGGGCCACCACAATCAACATCGCCGCCGCCATCAGTAGAAATGCTAGAGAAAGGGGGCGGGTGAAAAAAATAGATGCGTCTCCCCGGGAAAGAAGCATCCCCCGACGCAGGTTTTCCTCCATCATAGGGCCTAAAACAAAGCCCAAAATCAGGGGTGCCGGTTCGCACTCCAGCTTGTGAAATATGTAGCCCAGGAGCCCGCATGCAGCAGTCAGGCCGATGTCGAAGGTATTGTTGTTGACGCTGTAAAGGCCGATGCAGCAGAAGAGCAGTATAGCCGGGTAGAGGAACCGATAGGGAACAGAGAGAAGGCGCACCCAGATACCCACCAGCGGAAGGTTCAAAATCACCAGGATCGCATTGCCGATCCACATGGAGACGATAACCCCCCAGAAAAGGGCCGGATTGCTGCTGATGACGTGGGGGCCCGGACGGATGCCGTGAATCATCATGGCTCCTGCCATCATGGCCAGGACCACATTCGGCGGGATTCCAAGGGTTAGAAGTGGGATAAAGGAGGTCTGGGCTGCGGCATTATTGGCCGATTCCGGTGCGGCCACACCCCGGATATCCCCTTTTCCAAAGTTTTCAGGATGGCGTGAACTCTTTTTCTCGAGCATATAGGCGGTAAAGGATGCCAGGATGGCGCCTCCACCCGGCAGAATGCCAAGAAGGGACCCGCACAACGTGCCGCGAATCACTGCCGGCGTTGCCGCCTTGATTTCCTCTCTTTTCAACCAGAATCCGGCAAGTTTGCTCCTTAATATATCCCGCTTCTCCCGTTTTTCCAGGCTGTTGATGATATCACAGATTCCGAAAAGCCCCATGGCAAGGGAAACGAAACCGATGCCGTCGGAAAGCTCAGGGATTTCGAAGGTGAACCGATGCACGCCGCTGGTGATATCGGTGCCGACCATTCCCAGTAGCAAACCCAGCATGATCATGCCGACGGCTTTAATCATGGAGCCGGATGCCAGAACCACAGAACCGATTAGGCCGAACACCATAAGAGAAAAATATTCGGCAGGCCCGAATTTGAAGGCCAGTACGGACAGGGGGACCGCAAGTACAGCCAAAACAAGGGTTGCGAAGGATCCGGCCACAAAGGACCCCAATGCTGAAATGGTAAGAGCCGCCCCCGCCCGTCCCTGACGGGCCATCTGATGTCCGTCCAGGCAGGTCACCACCGAGGACGCCTCTCCCGGCACATTCACGAGAATGGATGTCGTGGACCCACCGTATTGCGCTCCGTAATAAATTCCCGCCAACATAATGAGGGCTGAAACCGGCGGCAGGGTAAAAGTAGTGGGGAGCAGGATGGCGATGGTCTGAACCGGTCCGATACCAGGAAGAACGCCGATCAAGGTGCCGATCAATGCTCCCACCAAACAGTAGAGCAAGTTCATGGGAGAGACGGCGGTTTGAAATCCGAGGGCGAGATTGGCGAGCAGTTCCATGGGTTTCTTATCAGGTCAGATCCGGCCGGATAGAAACCATGGCCAGATCGGCACTTGGAAATGAAGAAAATAAACAAAGACCAGAAGAACGATTCCAACAAGAACGGCAGCGTTCAGCACAGCTTCTTTCCATCTAAATTCAAGGTTGGCATAACTGGCCGTAACGACCAGTGTCACCGTTGAAAGTAATAGCCCCAGCGGTCGTAAAATGAGGCTGAAAATAACAACCGAAGAGAGGATGAGGACCAGAGGCTTGAACTGCCAGGAAGGCGGCGCCTGCCTTTCCTTGGCTGCAATCGAGCTTGTTATAACCAGTCCGGATCCCAAAACCGCCAGGAGCAACCCAAGAGCAAAGGGGAAGTAGCCTGGGCCCATCCTGGCGGCTGTGCCGATCTGGTATTTTACCGAGAAAAATATGGCCACAGCTCCAAAGAACAGAAACATTATACCGGCGACAAAATCTTTGGAGCGACGGATTCGCATCAATTAAAAAAATTCCGTTTCAGTTATTGAACCTTGAATCCGGAGGCTTTGATCACCGGCACCCAACGTTCCCGATCTTTTTTCAATATTTGAGCAAACTCCTCCGGGGTTGAACCAACGGGATCGCTTCCCAGGTTTTGGATCTTTTGCGCCACATCCGGCATTTTGACGGCGTCGCCGATAGCCTTGCTCAACTTGTCGATAATGGTTCTTGCGGTTTTGGCCGGAACGACAATGGCATTCCACCCCACGCCTTCAATTTCCGGAAATCCCTGCTCTTTGAACGTCGGGATGTCCGGTTTCTTTCTAGCCGTACCGGCGGTGGCCAAGATGCGAATTTTTTCAGGATGATAGGCGGATTGGGTATCGAAGGCGTCGACTCCGATGGGGATCTGGCTGCCGATCAGAGCTGTCGTTAGAGGGCCGGAGCCGTTGTAGGAGCTGTGGACCATTTCAACGCCGGCGACTTTACCGATCATGAGACCGAAAAAATGGGGAAGGCTCCCGGCGGCCGGGGACCCGAAGTTGGCCTGGTTGGGGTTTTTCTTGATCCACTCGATCAGACCTTTCACGTCCTTTACCGGCGAGCTGATTGGAACGGACACGCAGAACTGGTATGTGCTGAGAAGGGATACGGGTGCAAAATCGGTGTCCGGGTTATAGGCAAGCTTTGGAAAAACGGTGGGAGCCACGACAAAAAGAGCGGGGTTTACCACCAGCATGGCGGTTCCATCCGCGGGCTGATTCTTAGCGTATTCGGCTCCGATTTGGCCACCGGCGCCCGGTTTGTTCTCCACGATGACCGGCTGGCCAAGGGAATCCTTCATTTTATCGGCGATGAGCCGGGCTTGCACGTCCGAGCCGCCTCCGGCAGGGTAGGGGACGATGATTTTAATGGTGCCCTTGATCTCCTGTGCCAAAGGCGCTCCTGTCCAGGAAAAGCCTGCAATCAGTACGATCATCAGGATCACATAGACCCGGTGGATGAGAGAACGCATGGCAAACCTCCTTTTGAATGTTGGTTAAAATGGATCAGATGCTCATGGTGGTTAAAAGGTTATTGACTTATTTGGACTAACATTATACAAAACGATCATCACGTGTCAAGGAATTTTTATAAATCGGAGATTTCAAAACGCTTTCCGGTGAAACGCAAAAAAACGCTTTTCAAAACGATGCAATTCAAGCCCGTCAAACAGAATCGAATCGCCGTTGATATTGTCAATCAACTCAAGGGGGCGATTCTTTCAGGAAGGCTAAAACCCGGAGAGCGGATGCCTACTGAACGGGAGCTGACCGAACAGTTTCAGGTGAGCCGGGTGGTGGTCCGGGAAGCCCTCCGGGAACTTGAAATCAAAGGCCTGGTTAAAATCCTGAAGGGCCCTGCCGGCGGGTCTTATGTCACAGACCTTTCCTTTGATCAGCTTAACAGCGCCTTCCTGGATCTCTTTCTGTGCAATAAACTTTCAGTGGCCGAGTTGATCCATACGCGAATCCTCGTGGAGATGGAAATCGCCAGGCTCGCCGTATTAAACGTGAATGCCACATTCACCCGGCGATTGAAAGATGCTTTGAATGCCGAGTCGTTTGAGGACGTCTCCCACGCCGATTTCGTATCCAACCGTCTCATAGTTCACGAGATTCTGGCGGAGATGTGCGGGAATCGGCTCCTTCAAGCCATTGCTAGCTCCCTTTATCGGCTGAGCGGAGAACTGATTCTGGAAGTAAAACCGGCCAAGAAAATCATTCACCGGCAGGAGGAGCATGCAGATATCGTTCGTGCCGTTTTGGCCAAAGACGCTGCCGGGGCCGTAGCGGCCATGGAGCGTCATCTGAAGAGCGTGGGAGCAAAATTAATTCAACTCGAAAACGCCTACCGCAAACGAAAAGGACTGGCCCTGTGAGGAGCAGAAGAAAGTGAAAATTGTTTCCGGAGAAGCCATTCCCATTTGCATTCCGTTGAAAAAAATCTTTGTCATCGCCTCGGGAAAACTAGTTCATTCGAATCATGTTCTGGTTCGGCTCACCGACGAAAATGGCATTGTGGGGTGGGGAGAAACGACAACCTTCATGGAAGTCTATGGTTACGATCAGCGCGCCCTTTTCCACGTTTTAACCGATTATTTGATTCCTGCCGTAATCGGAAAGAAGATCGACAGTCTAAAAGAGCTTCATAGGCTACTTGACCAGAGAATTCCTCACAATCTCATGGCCAAAGCCGGAATCGATCTTGCCGTCTGCGACCTGATGGCCAAAGCTCAGGGTTTGCCGATGTGGGCTGTTATTGATAAAAAGCGGACGGATCGCGTGCCGCTGACCGGGATTGTGGATATTGTTTCCCCTTCGGCTGCATCCGCATCAGCCGTCGAACAGGCGGCCCAAGGCTTTCAGACCATCAAAGTCAAGATCGGTCAAGATGCTGCAACGGATATCCGCCGGGTCAAGGCGGTGCGGGAATCAGTCTGCGACGGCATTCGTCTAAGAGTCGACGGGAACTGCGGCTATGATCGCGAAACCGCATGGAGCGTATTTTCCCAAATGGAAACTCTCGGCCTCGAATGGATTGAACAACCGCTTCCGGCGTGGGACCTGGAGGGGATGGCAATGCTGGCCGACCGGTTGAAAACCCCCCTTGCCGTGGATGAGAGCGTTTATACCATTCATGATGCAAAACGATGTATCGCCATGGGCGCGGCCGATGTGGTCAACATCAAAGTGCCAAAGTGTGGCGGCCTTTTTCGATGCCGGGAACTGGCTGCTCTGTGCGAAGCGTCCGGAGTCGCCTGCTTTTTGGGAGGCTGCATCGAAACTACTCCCGGAATGGCCGCAGCAATCCATTTTTATGCAGCAACCCCCAACATGGTTTCAGCCGCAGAGATCCTCGGCCCGCCTTTGTACACGGATGATCTGGTTATGGATCCCATTCATGTAGTCGATGGTGCGGCGGTTTTACCCCAATTGCCGGGGTTGGGAATAACCATCAATGAAGAGAAGGTGTCTCGATACCGAATTCCTGTAAGTTCCTGAAAGCATAGTTAATTATGCGGTTTTAGGAAAATTGGTCCGACTGTTCCGCCAATCAGCCCATCGTCTATAATGGCGCGTTTTTTAAGATCTCGATGCCCGTAAAAGTGGCCCAGGCGCCTCCTTCATCACCGGCAATCTTATACCCGGAAACCTTGATCCGCATCCCCTTCTTTAGATAATTTCGATCGCTGTAGTCTATTTTTAAAAGGATAAA
>Ga0154608_1042_pt2 | contig 18779 bp, 15 predicted proteins | sample Rifle2008BG13ft_FD_116037 | JGI IMG/M metagenome (GOLD analysis project Ga0154608, IMG submission 116037) | Deltaproteobacteria bacterium RBG_13_49_15 | reverse complement strand
AGCGGTCTCCTCCATCACCTTTTTCCAGTCCGGGAGCTTGGCCGTTTCAAGTGGTTTTGGAGGAATGGACGAAGCTTCGAAATGCACCAGCAACAGCTTTTCCTGCTGTTCAACCCGGTATGGAACCCACTCCCGCAGTTCAATGGAAATAACGGCACTATCTTTCATGGCATCGGTCTGGACCGGAATGATCCGATCGACCGCGCTCTCAAACCGGGTTGTGATGAGAGGCTGTTTTCGATAATCCGGCAAATTGGCATGCTGCAGGGTTAAGAGCAGATTTTTTTCAGATCCTTTCTTAATATCATAGGTCACCGGGTCGGTGGTGCCGACAATCACCGTCGATTTTCCGGCATCTTCACTTAAGAAATCGATCCGGTCGACCCATGCCGGCGCCGGTTCGGGAGTTGCGTCGCTTTTTGCAACCACGGCCGTCTTTTGAATCTGATCCCCCACTCGAATGATAAGTCCGTCCGGTACGGTTTCGGCCGCATAAGATGATAAGCTGGATTTATCCACATCGAGAACAACCCGGATCTTATCCGCATATCCATAATACCGGATCCGCTTCACCCATTCGCTTTCAACCGGTATCTGCTTTTCCCTCTTGTAAGGGCTTTTCAACCCGGGGACATCAAAGACGATCCGGGCCGGATCATCGACTATGAAGGCGTTGTAATCCGATATCGGGCCGTCCGCCGCGAGATGGATCCGGATCCCTTTTTCAATTCCTTTTGTTTCGACGGAGTGAAGCTGGGTAGCGGCTCTCGATCGCTCCTGCAAAGCCGGTTTTTTTTCTTCTTTTACAGCTACTTCCCGTTTGGCCTCTTTTATTACCGTCGGTTTTGGGAAGGATACTTTCAGATGATTTCCATCTCTGGCGACTTCATAGGGAGCATCCGAATTCAATGCGATCTCTATCCTAAGCGGATTTCCTTTCTCCTGGGGTGCGACCACTCTGACCGCATCGACCGGATCATGATGAACCGGATATTCGTTTTGTGCATTGATAAAGACAGTTTTCGGAAAATAGAGCACCACTCCCACCGGCGAAGGCTGCTTAACCGCCGTATACGTCAAAAGGCCGTCTCCTGCTATAATGACATCGACTGTTTCCGCCGATTCGGATGATGTTATTTCAGTAATTTGATTGTCTTTAACCGGCTCATCAATGGCCTGCTTTTCCTGTTTTTTTTCTACGGTAGCACATCCCGTAAATGCCGCTACAAAGAACACCAGGCTCGAAGATACAATAATCGTTTTTACCCAAATTGAGATGTTGTGCTTCATGTCATTATTCTCCAGGTGGTTTCTGAAGATTCATTTCTTTTTTTTGCACGGCGGTCTCTCCTGAGATTGTTTCAATCTCTTCTTCCACAATAATGCGATCTTTTCGAATTTGGATGACCCGACCCGAGTTGATTCCGATTCGCGTTCCTTCCTTAACGATAAAGCCCTTCCCGGACGATTCCTGAACAAGAGCCTTGTTTCCGGTTGAAGCCATGATCACCCCGACCAGTTTCAACTGACTTAAATCTACTTTTTCAAGCGGCGTCAGCGGACCCGCCCTCATCTTTCTTTTTTTTTCTCTCAATGCCTGGGCGGCCGCCGAGTCCTGCTTAAATAAGGGTTCAAACGGATCGATTCTCCCTTTTGGGTCATAGGAACCGGGACCGGAAGGCTCAGCCCCCTTCTCGGTTGATCCTATCAAGGTAGAAACGGTCTGGGGTTTTTCTTCAGCAGGCGCCGGTTTGGCGGTTTCATGTTTTTTGGTTGGTTTTTCTTCCTCTTTTACAGGAAGATCCGGTTCGGGAGTCTGGACGATTTTTTTCGTGATGACGGTTGGACTTTGCGTAACCTTTTTATTCTGTTCGCACCCGATGAAAAGAAAAAAACAGAAAAAAAGGGGAAGGGCGATTCCACATCTTAGGGTTGCGCGATGGTATCTCTTTTCCTTCACACTATTATCCCTTATTTTTCGCCCGGCTTCTTCTGACCTGGCGCCTGTTGTTGAGGCGGCTTTTCAACAAACCGGTACGTAACTGCGGTGCAGGTCGTTCTCAGTTTCAATAAATCCTTTTGATTGACCATTTTGATGTTTTGGACATTGACGATCCGAGATAGTCTTGAGACCTTGTCAAAAAACATGGCCACGTTATGATAACCGCCGTCAACCTCAATGGATACCGGGATCTCCTCATAAAATTCCTTTTGCAATTCCACCTGAGGCTGAAACAAAAGAAAATCGAGGCCGCTGTTTTGCCCCGACCTTGAAATATTGGTAAGAAGAGAAGGGATTTCCTTTTTTTCGGGAAGCGCCTGGACAGCCAGGAAAAACTGAGCCTCTGCCGCCTTCATTTTTTCCCGATACACATGGATCTGAGATGCTTTCTGCTTTGATGCCAAAAGCTCTTTATCAAGCTTTATCTGCTCCTTTGTGAGTCTTCCGATCTCTTCGAATTTCGGGAGGTAGGAAAAATATGTGAAAGAGCCACTCAATACGACAAAAAGGAGTGCACACATCAAAATTTTATGAAGTTTTGTTAATCGGCCGATCCCGGCTAATAACGGATCAACAACTTTTTGAAAAATATCAAGCTTTTTCATTTTTTGCTTTGGCTCCCGTGACATTTTCTGCCATTGGGGCTTTGCCGCATACGATTTCAAATCGTTTTAAATTCAAATTTCCTTCCTTAATTATTTCCTGCCGGATGCTTTTAAGGTTAACGGATGCAAAAAGATTGGTGGCTTCCAGGCTCGTCATAAAATCAGCCACGGTTTTATTATCCAAAGCGATCCCGCTGATGGAAACGGTTTCATTCTCGGATGTCAAACTTGTAAACCACATCCGCTTCGGTATAATCACCTTTGTCATGACGTCCAGAAGCTCAAGCGGTTTTTTTCTTTCCGCCTGAAGGTTTTCAATCACCAGCGTTTTTTTCTTAAGAACGTCCAGCTTTTTGTTGATCTCTTCAATCTCTTTATTAATGAGATTATACTGGGTAATTTCCTTTCGAGTCACATCGATGCTTGATTTTAATCGGGCAACCCTCCCGTTTAACACGGTATTGAAATAAATCAGAGCCACGACCAGGCAGAACAGCGAAATGATAAAAACGGAGAGCTGCCGCTGGACAATCTCTTTTTTTCGTCTTTCACGGTAAGGAAGAAGATTAATCCGAATCATTTATCATCCGTTCTCCTTAACGCAAGGCCGAAGCATATGGATGCCTGGGATGCCGCTTTCTTTAAGGCCGCCAGGCCGGCTCCCGGAATATCTTCGACGGAAATGCTTCTAATAGGATCGAGTGTTTTTACTTCCGCACCTGTTTCATCGGCAAGGATCTGATGCAATTGTCTGATATTGCCTCCTCCTCCGCTGAGAACGATATGCTGTATCTGGTCCTCCGGATAGGATGAATAATAAAAATCGAAAGCCCTTCGGATTTCCCTGCTCCAGTCGGAAATAACCGAGGATATGATTTCCTTGATTTCCTCCGCTGCAGGGTTATCGGATGCTTTTCCAAATTTAAATTTTTCGGATTCATCGTATGAGCAATTAAAGGCGTTCATGATCTGGTGATTGATCTGGTCGCATCCGAAGGAAATGTCGCGGATGAATTCGGAAGAACTTCCTTTCAAAACATTGAGAGACGTCTTGGCGGCCCCGATATCGATGAGCGCCACGTTCTGTTTTTCGGGCGGATAATTCAATTCATAAACATTTTGAAGGGCAAAGGCATCTACATCCACAATAGTCGGGACCAGGCCCGCCATTTCAATCAAATGGACGTATTCTTCAATCATATCTTTTCTGGCGGCAACCAGAAGGACGCTCATCTGATTCGGATTGTTTTCGTTCTCTCCAAGAATCTGAAAATCCAGATTCACATCATTGATATCGAAGGGGATGTATTGTTCGGCCTCAAACTGAATGGTATCATGGAGCTGGCTTTCCGGCATATTCTGGACATTGATCTTCTTGACGATGACCGAATAGCCTCCGATGGAAGTGGCGACATTCTTTATCCTGAATTTGTTCTCTGTAAAGAGCTTTTTTATCGCTTCCGCCACTTTTTCCGGATCTTTGATCGACCCTTCTTCAATGGAATTGGGTTCGATGGTCACCGTGCCGAATCGCTTCAGATTGAATCCGCTTCTTGTTTTGACGATCTCGGCCGCTTTTATGGATCTGGATCCGATATCAAGGCCTGCCAGATGGGTTGATTTTTTCAGTATCATCGGGGGTCGTCCTCAAAAACCCTGTTCTTATCGGAAACACCAAGGCCTAACGCCAAAAGAATCTTGCGTTTTGTCTCCATCCGGCAGGGCATTCCTTCTTCGATTCTTGATATCGTAATGGGTGAGATGTTGGCTTTTCTGGCCAGTTCGGTCTTGCTGAGCAGAAGGGATTCCCTGATCTTTTTTAACGCATTTTTTTTCATCTTACTCCATATTCGTCAAGAAGCAACAGGAAAAAATGCCTAGCAATTTTGACTCTATTCAATCATATAATTTGAGTCATGTCAAGATAATTATACATAAATTCATATAATTTCATAAAAATACATGATATTGTGGAACATTCAAACCCCCGACATTATATATTGTGTAAAACAATCAAATCGTTTGATCCAGACGGTGCAAATCCGTATATGATCGGCTGTTCGCTTGACGCTTAAACCTTGACTTGACATGGGATATTTCCTATATGCATTGCCAGAGATGGGGTTCCTAGTGAATCGTTTTTTTTATCTTAATCAACACATGATGATCTTTTGAACAGGCGCCAATGATAAAATTATTTGAATTCACCGGACGACCCTTTATTTCGATTGCGGAAGAATTCGGCCGGATCATGCTTCTTTTTCTCAGCGCCTCCTCCTGGGCGTTCAGACCTCCGTTTCGATTTCGAATCGTTTTTAAACAAATGGAATCCGTAGGCGTGAATTCCGTCATCGTGGTGTTGATTACCGCAATCTCCTCCGGAATGGTTTTGGCTCTTCAATCCTATTATGGTTTCAGAATGTTTGGAGGAGAAAGCCTTGTGGGGGCAACGGTTGCGCTATCCCTCACACGCGAAATCGGTCCGGTATTTACAGCCCTAATGGTCACGGGGCGTGCCGGATCGGCCATGGCCGCGGAACTTGGCACCATGCGGGTCAAGGAGCAGATTGACGCACTGTATGCCATGTCCGTCAATCCGGTTCAATTTTTAATCATGCCGCGGATCATTGCGGGGATCCTGATGCTTCCAATCCTGACCATTCTTGCGGACTTTGTCGGAATCATCGGCGGCTATTTTGTCGGGGTGGAGCTGTTGAATATCAACTCCGGCATCTTTATGGCCAGAATCTTTGAAATGGTAAAACTCAATGATATTGTCAACGGACTCATTAAATCCGCATGCTTCGGATTGATCCTCAGCCTGGTGGGATGCTACAAAGGCTTTTATACAGTGGGAGGAGCTGAAGGCGTCGGTAAAGCCGCGACACAGGCCGTGGTCATATCCACCGTTTCCATATTTATCGGCGACTTCTTTCTGACTGCGGTGATGTTCTGATGATCCGGCTCATCAAAGTATGCAAATCCTTTGGAAAACAAAAGGTTCTGGTTGACCTGGATCTGGATATTCCGCCTGAAAAGACCACCGTGATTTTGGGCCAGAGCGGTTCAGGGAAAAGCGTTATTCTAAAACACATCATCGCATTGATGAACCCCGACTCGGGTCAAATCCTGGTGAACGGAACGGATATCACCCGGTTAAACGATAAGGAACTAAACGAGATTCGAAAAAATTTCGGGATGCTGTTTCAGGATGCGGCCCTCTTCGACTCCATGACCGTTGGAGAAAATGTGGCTTTCCCCCTGAAAGAGCATACCCGTTTGTCACAAAAGCAAATCAAAACGATCGTTGAAGAAAAATTGATGCAGGTCGGATTGAAAGACGTGACCCAAAAAATGCCCGCGGAACTGTCCGGAGGAATGCGGAAGCGGGTCGGCCTTGCACGGGCCATCGCTCTTGACCCAAAAATTATCTTGTTTGATGAACCGATCACGGGGCTTGATCCGATCATGTCCGACGCCATCGACAATCTGATCATACAAACACAGCAGCACACCAAGGCCACCTGCGTCGTGATCACCCATAACATCGAGTCCACTTTTAAGATTGCCCACAGGATCGCCATATTGTATGAAGGAAAAATCGTGGAATGCGGAACACCGCCTGAAATAGAGATATCCGCGCATCCATTTGTGCAAAGGTTCATCAATCGAAAAACGAAGGATTCGAATTGCGGTTGACTTAACCCATGCGAAACCGGATTCCACTTGAGCTTTTTGAAAATGATTAACAAATAAAATCGGACGTACGCCATGTCCAAATTTTCGGTAGAAGCAAAAGTCGGCATTTTCGTGATCATCGGCATCATAATGCTGGGCTATATGTCCATGAAGGTGGGAAAGCTCAGCCTTACCGGAGAGTCCGGGTATGATGTGAGCGTTTATTTCGATTCCGCGTCCGGATTGGCCGTAGATGTTCCCGTTGAGATCGCCGGGGTTGAGGTGGGAAGGGTCCGCAGTATTTCCCTCAAAGACGGAAAAGCGCTTGTGGTGTTACGGATCAAACCGGATGTCAAAATCTACGGCGATGCGAAAGCGGTGATCCGGACCAAAGGGATTCTGGGCGATAAATATGTCGTTCTCAATCCAGGATCCCCGACCGAACCTCCCCTCAAAACAGGAGATCTGATTGCGAAGGCCGAACCGGCCACCGATATGGACACGCTCATGAACTCCCTGCAGGGAGTCGCTTCCGATATCAAGGCCTTATCCGGGTCCCTGTCAAACGTGCTGGGAGGCGAAGAGGGAGAAGCCTCGGTTCGAAGCATTATTAAAAATCTAAAGGAGATGGTCGAATCGTTAAATGAAACAGTTCAGAAAAATCAGACAAATATCAACGAGATCATCGCCAATCTGACCGATTTTTCCGGAACCTTGAAATCCGTAGGAGACGTGGACCCGGATGACATCCATCGCATCATCACGAACCTTGCCAGTGCTTCGACGAAAATGGACGATCTGATGAATGGGGTCAACCGGATCGTTACACAGATTAATGAAGGAAAAGGAAGCCTCGGCAAGCTTATTAAAGAAGAAGACGCCATCCGGAATCTGAATGCAACTCTGGCCTCTCTCCGGGAAATATCCGATAAAATCAATCAGGGAAAAGGATCCATCGGAAAACTCGTCAATGAAGACGCCGTAGCAAAGGACCTGAACGCTACTTTGGCATCGGTTAGAGATATTTCCGAAAAAATCAATCGGGGAGAAGGAACCATCGGAAAACTGGTTCATGATGATGAGACGGTGGATAAAATCAATTCTGCGTTAGGCGGCATCAATGACTATCTGCAAAAGCAGGAAACCTTTCGCACATTTATCGACTATCGCGGTGAATATCTATTTGATTCCGATGATGTCAAATCGTATATCAGTCTTCGAATCCAGCCCAAAGAAGACAAATATTATCTTCTTCAGGTGGTCGATGACCCGGAAGGTCGAAAAACAACTACACGGATCACTCGAAATGTAAATGGGGAGCTCTTTGAAGAGGAAAAGGTCGAGATCGAAGATGAATTTAAATTCTCCGCACAGATCGCCAAGCGCTATTACGACCTGACATTACGCGGCGGGCTATTCGAATCCACCGGAGGTATCGGCGTGGATTATCATCTTTTCAACGATCGTCTCACCCTCTCCCTGGAAGCGTTTGATTTCGGATCGGATGATAATCCTCACCTGAAATTCATCGTCAATTATTCACCGTTGAAACACCTTTACATTACTTCCGGATTTGACCGCTTTATCAGCGATGAGGGGAAGGAATCGTTTTTCCTTGGCGCCGGAATCAGTTTTGCCGATGAAGACATCAAAACACTTATCTCCACCGTTCCATTTCCCAGAAACTAACATTGCCGCCTTCCGAATCATTTTAGTTCTAAGGAGTTGGTTTATCATGCCCCTTGACGGTCGAACCTGAATCATGGATCCACAGCAAAAAGAAAAAGTCAAACCGTTTCGGCTTGTCAAATACTTTGCCTATACAAGTCTTATCGTCATCTTTTTAGGAACGCTCCTTCTTTCTTTTTTCAATACCCGATGGGCGCGTAACATGCAGATTAAGAAAAGCGAAGACTATGCGCTTCTGCTGATCGACAGCCTAAACGACCAAATCTTTACCCAGTTTATCATCCCTGCCGCTTTAAAATTCGGAAAAATTCAGTTGAGGGATAAAGCGCAATTCGAGTGGATGGACAAAGTGGTCAGGAGTACCCTGTACAGCTTTAAAGTGGACATGGTGACCATCTATGACATGAACAACGTGATTTCATACAGCTTCGACCAGAACCTGGTTGGGAGAAAGAACGTGGGAGGAGTTGCCTATCAGGATGCCATTCAGGAGAAGGTCACTTCAAAGCTGACCCAGCGCGGTAATTTTATTGAGATTCTTATCGGATTTCCGAAAGAAAGCAAGCTGATCACATTCGCCCCGCTTCGCGCACAGATGCCGCTCTCCCGAATCTCAGGGCCGGTAGGAGGAGTCGTCGAAATCGTTCAGGACCTGTCCGAAGATTATCACCCCATATTTCGGTTTCAGATTTCCGTCATCACCACTTCCGCCGCCGTCATGGGGTTTCTGTTTTTGGTCCTGATCCTGATAGTGAAAAGAGGGGAAGGAATTATCGAGCAGCGCGCCCTTGAAAGAATCAAACTGAAAGAGCAGCTCAGCCGTTCCGAGCATCTCTCGTCTCTGGGTGAAATGGTGGCTGCTGTTTCGCATGAAATCCGAAACCCGCTCGGCATCATTAAGAATTCGGCGGAACTTCTTAAGAAAAAGGCGACGTTCAACTCATCAAACAAGCTGGTCGATATTATCGTTGAAGAGGCCGGCCGACTTAATACCATTATCACCGATTTTCTGAATTTTGCAAAACCAAAAATCCCCAATTTAACTCCTTGCCGTGTCGAAGAGGTGATCCGGAAAAACATCCAATTCCTTTCCCCCCAGATCAAGGAGGAACATTGTGAAATTATTACGGACTATGAGCATCATCTCCCGGAAATCATGGCGGACCCGTCCATGTTGTATCAAGCATTTCTGAATATTCTTATCAATGCCATGCAAGCCATGCCCCAGGGCGGAAAAATCTACATCAAAATCAAGGCCGTTAAAAGGCGAATCGTGATCACATTCGAAGACGAAGGGAAAGGAATCCCGCAGGAGTTTCTCACAAAAATCTGGTCTCCTTTTTTTACCACAAAAGAAAAAGGAACCGGCCTTGGACTGGGAATTGTGAAAAAAGTCATTGAATCCCATGAAGGAACAATACATATCGAGAATCGGCCGGCCCTTGGCGCCAAAGTAACCGTTGAGCTGCCGATCCGGCCGGAGGTCTTATGGAATCCATCCTGATCGTTGACGATGAAAAAAATTACCCGCCTGTCCTCAGCGCCGTGCTTGAAGAAGAAGGCTATGAAACCCTGACGGCAAACAGCGGGAAAGAGGCGCTTGAAATACTGAAGCAATCGGAAGTCGATCTGGTTTTGACCGATATGAAAATGCCCGGCATGGATGGAATCGAACTGCTTGAAAAGATCAAAGCCAAAGACCCTGACCTCCCGGTCATTATGATGACCGCTTATGGCACGGTAGAAAAAGCAGTGGAAGCAATGCAAAAGGGGGCCTACAGTTACATCCTCAAGCCGTTTGATAATGAACGGATGATTCTTTACGTTAAAAAGGCCAACGAGATCTACCGGATCATCAAGGAGAACAGGCGCCTTAGAAGCGATATCGAATCCAGATACTGTTTTGGAAATATCCTTGGCAGAAGTAAGGGCATACGGGATATTTTTGAAATCATCGAAAAAGTGGCTCCCACATCGGCTACTATTTTAATCGAGGGTGAAAGCGGGACCGGAAAAGAGCTGGTCGCCAAATCAATCCATTACAACAGCCCCCGAAAGAACGGGCCCTTTATTGCCGTAAACTGCAGTGCACTGGCCGAATCCCTTTTGGAAAGCGAACTTTTCGGCCATGAAAAAGGCGCCTTTACAGGGGCCGTAGCCATGAAGAAGGGTCGGTTTGAACTGGCCGGCGGAGGAACTTTTTTTCTTGATGAAATCGGTGAGTTGTCGCCTAATCTCCAAATCAAACTGCTCAGAGTGCTTCAGGAAAAAGTCATCGAAAGGGTCGGCGGAATCAAACCGCTTTCGGTCGATATCCGCCTGATCGTAGCCACCAATAAAACATTGAAGGAAGAGGTGAAGGTCGGCCGTTTCCGTGATGATTTGTTTTTCCGATTAAACGTCATTCATATCGTTTTGCCTCCCTTGCGGGAACGGCAGGAAGACATCGGCCTGTTAATGAATCATTTTATCGACAAGTATTCAAAAGAGCGTAAATCGGACACCCCCATTGACGGAGTCGATCAGGAAGTGATCCGTCTTTTTTATAATTACAGATGGCCTGGAAACGTTCGAGAGCTAGAAAACGTCATCGAGCGGGCGATGATTCTGTGCCCTGACAGTGTCATTCATGTGTCGGATCTCCCGAAAGATTTCATTGATAATTTTGCATCCGTCAATTCATTCATCGAAGGGATTCCGGAAGATGCCAAACTGGAAGAAACCATTGATCTAATCGAAAAAAAAATGATTGAAAGAGCGTTAAAACTGACCAACAATGTTCAATCCAGCGCTGCCGAACTTCTCGGCATCGGGAAAAGCGGATTGAATAAAAAAATTAAAAAATACGAGATTGCAGAGTGAGAAACAAATGGACAGCACGGTATATTTCATCGATTTGAGGGCAACGCATAAGGAAAATTTTTTAGACAAACTTCATCGCCAGCTTTTAACGGCCGGCCTTTCCGATTCAATCCGGAAAAAGGATATGGTGGCGATCAAGCTCCATTTCGGCGAGAAGGGAAATACGGCGTTTATTCGCCCGGTATTTATCCGGAAGATCGTCGAAGCGGTTCAAAAAGAAGGAGGCATTCCATTTCTCGCCGATGCCAATACCCTTTACGCCGGAACACGCAGCGATGCTCCAAGTCATCTTACAACCGCCATTCAAAACGGTTTTGCTTATTCAGTGGTAAACGCGCCGATCGTTATCGCCGATGGACTCCGGGGAAAGAGTGAAACCGCTGTTGAGATAAACCGTAAGCGTTTTAAAAAGGTCTATATTGCCGCAGAAATTGTTCAAGCGGATGCCCTCATCTCCGTTGCCCATTTCAAGGGGCATGAACTCTCGGGATTTGGGGGAACAATTAAAAACATTGGGATGGGTTGCGCGTCCCGAAAAGGAAAAATGGCTCAGCATTCGACCCTCTGTCCGAAAATTAAAAAGAAAAAATGTATCGGATGCGGCGATTGCATCGCTCATTGCTCGCAGAATGCCATCTCGCTGGTCGACGACAAAGCTCTAATCTCCGAAGGTGCATGCATCGGTTGCGGCGAGTGCATCCTTATCTGCCAAAGCGGCGCCATTGAGGTTCAATGGAACCAGTCGATCCCTGTCTTTTTAGAAAATATGGTGGAATATGCTCTGGGCGTTTTGAAAAATAAATCAGGGAAAACTCTGTTTATCAACTTCCTGACCAATATATCCCCGGCCTGCGATTGTTATTCGATGAATGATGCTCCGATTGTCAGAGACATCGGTGTGGTCGTTTCGAAAGATCCTGTGGCCGTCGATCAGGCATCTGTTGATCTGGTCAACCGGGAACAGGGGTTGCCGGTTTCGTGCCTGACACCTGCTCCGGGTCCCGGAGAAGATAAATTTAAAAAGATATATCCACAGGTGGACTGGGAAATCCAACTCGAATATGCACAGCAGATCGGACTTGGAATACGGTCGTACCGTCTTGAGGCGCTCTAATCTAAGAAGAGCCTCTCCGGAATCGAGCCATCGATTGCTGCATCAGATTCCCGATGATAGCGCACTCTAATCCGAAAGGAAGATAACCGGCATAACCCAATACCGGCATTTCAAAAATTTGAAATCGGTGAACATAGGGGATCCGGTATTCCCACCTGGTTAAGCTGTAATAATTCCACATCTCCCAGAACCAGCCGCATATAAGAGCGGCTATGGCGGCTGAAACGATCTCTCTCCAGTCTCCTCTTTGAATGCCGGAAAACAGGTGCCGTTCTTTCATAAGCGCCTGAACGGAAGTAATCATGAAAAGAGGAGATGCCCATAGAAGCGGAAATAGGAAATTGGGCCACACCCCTATCCCGGCCAAACCTGCGCTAAAAAGAATGAGGAAAAACCAAGCCTGCCGAGAGGAGGAAAAAGAACGGATACGAACCCAGTTACCAAAGCCGCTCTGGATCCACTGAGTGCCGCAGATCCAATCCCGTACCGTCAATACAGCCGGTAAAACCGTCGAAAAAGATAATGTGGCATATCCAAAATAGGTCCAAGGCCCTAAATCACTTCCCGCATAGAGCCAGTTTTGAACAAAACGGTTCAGATACTCAAAAAACCACCAGAATACAGCGCTGGCCGGAAAAAGCGCCAGAAAGAAAACCGTCTGATGGGTCAGCATAGAGCGCCCGTCCCTGGCATAGCATAACGCATTCGCGACGATGATAAACGGAAACCATAAGAAGCAAAACGTATGCGGTTGAGCGCTTTCAAACCAAGAAAAGCGAGACCATGCCAGCACCCATGAAATCATGTTTAAAATGGCAGCAAACCAACCCCACCATGGAAAAGAGTAAAGGAGGGCCCGTTTTTTGGATGATTTGTAAAATAGAGTCCCCTTGATAAGCATAGGGGCTAACATCCCCAAGAAAATCAGAGCATATGCAATAAAGTGAATTCGTGAAAACGGGGCGGTCTCGATATATATCGTTCGGGGGGGAAATTCAAAATACCTGGAAATCGGAAAACCGGCGATCCAGGCGCCAAGCAAAGGGAGGCAAAGGAGAGGGGCTGCCGTCATGATGAATGTGAATAAACGCTTTTTCATGAAATCGGTTTCAACCCGGAATCACAAGGCATATACGGCATTTCGACACACCGGCAGCAAATCGCTATGAAGGAGTGGAAGCAGCCGGCGGATTTATCTGTTTGGCTTTTATCGTGAACGTACTTCCTTCGTTGACCCCGCTTTTGACATTTAATAAAAAACCATACGATTCAAGGATCCGGTGAACAATGGAAAGGCCGAGCCCTGATCCTTTTGGTTTGGTTGTAAAAAAGGGATCGAATATCGACTTCATATGTTCTTCGGAAATACCGCAGCCGGAGTCGGAGACCCCAATTTCTACAAACTGCCCCTTAAGCGGCTGCATTTTGATGCGAATAAACCCCTTTTCTTCAATGGCCTCAGCAGCATTGAGCAGCAAATTCCAAACCACCTGACGCAGGTGATCCGGATCCATCTCGATCCATATGCCGTTGATCATTTCTTTCAAAATCGCAATTCTGCCGTTGCAAATTCCGTCTTTCTCGAAAAATTCGATAATTTCAGATAAATTCCGAGCTAGATCCAAAGGCTTTGGCCGCCCTTTCGGAGGTTTTGCAAAAATTAAAAAATGGTTGACAAGGGAACTCAACCGGTCCGCTTCCCTGAGGATGATCTGCATTAACCGGTCGTGCATCGGTCGGAAAGGCCTGTCATCCCTGATGAGCTGGATGGAACCGATCAGAGAGGCCAGAGGATTTTTAATTTCATGAGCCAAACCGGCAGCCATTTCGCCTACAATCGCCATCTTTTCAACCCGTTTAAGCTGAATCTCCATGGCAAGCATTTCCTGCTTTGTTCTTCTTTCCCGCTCCGATAGAACACCGCTTAAAAACGCTACTGCAAAGCAGGCCGACATGGTCACGACCACTTTATACAGAACATAGATTTCTGAATGGCTCGCAGCGCTGAAACCCATCTCCATACCGATGGGCGTTAACAGCCGATGAAATTCGAGGCCGGCCATCAGACCATACTGAATACTGCATAAGGCGGCGATGACCATACTCCCCCGTTTGAAGAGAAACATGGCCGCGTAGATGATCACTAGAAGATATAAAAATGAAAAAATGCTGGCAAAGCCGCCGGTTACGAAAATAATGGTGGATACGATGATTGTATCCAAACTGATCTGGATGGATGCAAAAATCCGTTTTTCCTGAACCCGATTCATAAACAGGGCATAAATGAACGAAAGGATAAACACCACGACAATGAGTCCATAGAGGATAAAAAGGGGAAGAGAAAAGAGGGACCCCATCCTTCTCATCTGAAAAAAAATGGTTGATCCCAGCAAAAGAGTGGTGAACAGAAGCCGAAAGAACATCAACCATTTCAACCTGCGCATAAATTCACCTTCAACGCTTTTCGAAATGGTTTTTTGCATCATCGGCCAATTTCGATAAATGCGGAATCAAACGGCATAAGGGGATGGTGTGCCGGCTGTTCCTGTTAAAAGAAGGTACAATCAGAAAACAAGCGGAAAAATGCCAAGAACGGATAGGGTTATACCATACCGGCCATCTTGAAGATGGGAAGGTACATGGATACGACTAAGCCGCCGATGGTTACCCCTAAAAATACCATCATAAAAGGTTCGATCATCGCAGTCAAATTATCCACCGCCTGATCCACTTCCTCATCGTAAAAATCGGCAACTTTTTCCAGCATAGAATCAAGTGCGCCTGTCGATTCCCCGACAGCGATCATCTGGCAAACCATGGATGGGAACACTCCGCTTTCCATCAACGGATCCGCCATTGTCCGGCCTTCCGCAATTCCTGAGCGGACCTTATAAAGGGCATTTTCAATGGTACGGTTCCCTGAGGTTTTAGCGACGATTTCGAGGGCTTCCAAAATCGCAACACCGGAGCCCAACATGGTTCCCATGGTTCGTGAAAATCTCGCAACAGCGACTTTTCGAATAAGAAGCCCAATTACCGGCAGCTTGAGAACCAGATTATCAAGAAAAGCCCGCCCTTTCTCAGTTTTATAGAATCTCCGCATCGCATACGCGAGGATAACCAGGGCGACGAAAATATACAAAACATTGCTTTTTGCAAAATTGCTGGCTTTGATGACCATTTGAGTCGGAAGGGGGAGCTCTCCCCCAAGTTCGGAAAACATTTCCGAAAATACCGGAATGACATAAATTAAGATAACGACTACAACCAGCACTGCGATGGCAAGAACGATGATCGGGTATGTCATAGCGCCTTTGACTTTGCGTTTCAGTTTTGCTGCTTTTTCCAAATAAGCGGCAAGGCGCCTTAAAATGGTGTCGAGAATCCCTCCGGCCTCACCGGCGGCAATCATGTTGGCGAAAAGATCGTTAAATTGTTTTGGGAACCGTTTTAACGCATCGGCAAGTGTTGACCCTCCTTCCACCGCTTCCATGACCTGCTTCAGCATTTTTTTAAATGTTTTGTTCTCTTGCTGGGCATGAAGGATGTCGAGGCATTGGACAATGGGAAGACCGGCATCGATCATCGTTGAAAACTGCCGGGCAAAAAGGATGATATCCGACTCCCTGACCCTGGGTTGTAAAAAAGAGACATTTTCAAAAAGATCCTTCGACTTCTTTTTAATTTTAATGGGGGTTAAACGGAGCTTTGTCAGATTTGCCTTAACTGCCTGGTCATTTGGAGCCTCCATTTCTCCCCGCTGCAGTTCATTTCGCCTGGTCCGCGCTTCCCATTGAAAAACCGGCATAACCGACTCCCTAGTGTTTTTATTTTAATCCCCGAAAAATCATTATTTCAACTAAAAGACAAAATGGCGTTATTCCAGGGGCTTTGAGGATTCGGGCGTTAGGCCCTGGCCCAATAAAAGACGCCTCTTTCCATTTCCTTTTTTTCGATTTTTCCCTCTTTTAAGGACTTATCGAGAAACGGTTGCAATTGTGTTTGATGCAGACCGAACATGTTAACCAGGTCCCGAGCGGTGCATGGTCTTCGTTTTATGGTGGATAAAATTCGCTGATACATGTCCTCAACCGGTTCGCCTCTTTCGAGCGCGCCGGGCTCAAGCCGGATCACTCCGACATCACCCAAATGCCCGGCGATTTGCCTGAGCGAATCCCTTGTTGCCGGCTGAACCCAGTGCTCTGTTCCGGGACGATCGAGGGTGTTCAGGTGAACCCCATCCGAACCGATTCTCTTGATTGACGTCTTTATGCTGTTCAATTCCTTCGTTGTATCGTTTAATCCGGGTACGATAAAGATTTCAATGAAAAATCGGTGTTTATACTCTTTTTGAAATGCCGCTAATCCATCAATGATGGTATCAATATTGAGGCCCGGATGAGGCCTGTTGATCCGTTTAAAACAACCTGCTGCCGCCGCATCCAGGGAAGCGATTACCACATCGGCAGCGGCGGCATGGGTCCTAACTTGAGGGTCGGAAAAGAGGGTGCCGTTTGTGAGCAACGCCGTCCGATATTCAGGAAAACGAGATTTAATAAAATCAATCACCTCTCCGATACCGGAATGAAGTGTAGGCTCTCCGGCTCCTGAAAAGGTGATAAAATCGAGTTTCGGGGCGCCGGATAAAAAGAGATCAAGTTCATTGATAATTTCTTCGGTCGGCACATATTCATCCCGCTCAAGCGTCAAGCGGGTGGTTTTTCCGCATTCACAGTAGACGCAATTAAGCGTGCAGGTTTTATGAGGGACCAGATCGATACCCAGCGAAATTCCCAACCGTCTGGAATGGACAGGCCCAAAAAGATATCGATAATGATTTATTTTGTTGCTTATCATATATCAACAGTTAAAAAACAACAATAGGAGCTTCGTATCACAATTCTCCTCAAACCACAATATATTTAATGTACCGGCCCCTGCAACGGTTGATTTAACGACTCGTTTCCTTTAAAAGGGAAGCGGAAACATCTTTTCGCTGTTAGCGCTTTTTCGGAGCGGGGGTTGTCTCAGCAACATCAAAGGCTTCTGCCGTGAAAAAAGACCTGACCATTATCATTACTCACACAAATACCGACTTTGATGCCCTGGCATCCATGCTGGCCGCTCAGAAACTTTACCCCAAATCACTTGTGGTATTCCCAGGATCCCAGGAAAAAAATCTAAAAAATTTTTTTATCAGCTCCATGGCCTATCTTTTCAATATGGTGGACATCAAGGTGGTCGACCTTAAAAAAGTGAAACGGCTGGTTTTGGTGGACACAAAGCAGGCAGGCCGGATCGGAAAATTGTCATCCCTTTTGAACATACCGGATCTCGAGATACATATTTATGATCATCACCCCTCTGCTCCCGGCGACCTTAAAGGGAAACTCGAAATACATCAGCCCACCGGCGCTAATGTCACTATCCTTGCTGAAATTCTCCGGAAGCGAAGAATTGCCATCACGAGCGATGAAGCCACGGTGATGTGTCTCGGCATCTATGAAGATACGGGATCATTCACCTTTCCTTCCACCACTGAAAGGGATTTTAAGGCTGCCGCTTTTCTCCTTTCTAAAGGAGCCAATCTCAACACCATTTCGAACCTGATCGCCAGAGAGCTAAGCCCGGATCAGTTCGGAATTCTAAACGATATGATTCAAGGCGCCACACGCTACTACATCGACGGGATCGAGGTGACGTTAACCAGCATCACGGCCGGTGATTACATTCCGGACTTTGCCTTCCTTGTCCAGAAAATGCTCCGCATGGAAGAATTGAACTCTCTTTTCGCCATCGCGCTGATGGGAAATAAAATATATGTCGTGGCCAGAAGCAAAATTCCCGAAGTGGATGTCGGAATCATACTCGGGTTGCTCGGCGGCGGCGGCCACCCTTTTGCCGCATCCGCCACCATCAAGGATAAAACGCAAACCCAGGTCGAACATGAACTGATTGCCATATTGCACGATCAGGTCAAATCGAGAAGAAAAGCGATCGATCTCATGTCCGCGCCGCCCATCACGGTTCGCGCCGATGTTTCCTGCAAAGACGCAAGCGATCTTTTAAACCGTTACAATATCAATGCACTCCTTGTCATCGAGCGGCCATCCGATACGAACGGAGAAAAGAATCAAGATAAGCTTGTGGGATTTATAACCCGCCAGATCATCGAAAAAGCCTTATATCATCAGCTCGGAAATATCCCGGTTCGGGAATATATGAATACCGAACTGGTGTCTGCAAAAGCCGATTCGGACTTACAGGAGATTCAGGAAAAAATCATTGAAACCAAACAACGGATCCTCCCAGTCATGGAAAAAGGCGACATCATCGGAGTGATCACCAGGACCGATCTGTTAAAGACCCTTGTTCAGCAATCCAAGCGATCAAATGCCACATCTCCGGATCCGCTATTAGGTCCGGTTTCAGCTAGAACGCGAAACATCGTCAAATTTATGAGAGAAAGGCTTTCCAAACACTTGATCCAAATGCTCAAAAACATCGGAGAAGTGGCGGCCGGCATAGGATATAGCGCATTTGTGGCCGGAGGGTTTGTCCGCGATCTCTTCATGTATCGCACCAATGAAGATATCGATATTGTTATTGAAGGGGACGGAATTGATTTTGCCAAAAAATACGCATCTACCGTCGGGGCCCGGATTCATTCCCATGAAAAATTCGGAACAGCCGTAATCATCTTTCAGGACGGATTTAAGATCGACGTCGCTTCCGCCAGATTAGAGTACTATAAATTTCCAGCTGCCTTGCCGGTGGTCGAGATGAGCTCCATCAAGCTCGATCTTTTCAGAAGAGACTTTACCATCAA
>Ga0154608_1198_pt5 | contig 20266 bp, 16 predicted proteins | sample Rifle2008BG13ft_FD_116037 | JGI IMG/M metagenome (GOLD analysis project Ga0154608, IMG submission 116037) | Deltaproteobacteria bacterium RBG_13_49_15 | reverse complement strand
GATCTCCGACAAAAGCAGATGCCTTGATCTCAATTGCAACTTCGGCATCCCCTAAGATGAGGTCCACTTCGGATTGGCTGGCCGTCCTCCAGAAACTCATCTCAAACTCTTTTCGGCTGTAATGGCGGTATGCCCAGCATTCCTGGAAGATGAAATGTTCAAACGCCCTTCCATAGGAAGGGGTCCCGGGCAAAAGACTCTTGTAATTCAACAAACCTGAAACCAGACCCATATCAAAGAAATAAAATTTGGATGTTTCAATCAGTCTTCTTTTTTTTGCTTTTCCCCATGCCGGCAGTTGCCGACCGATCAAAGTGTCTTCAAGGATTTGATAATATTGCCGGATGGTTTTTACGGAAACGCCTGCCTCTCTCGCAGCGTTTGAATAATTTAACAGCATCCCGTTTGAAAGAGCGGCGCTTTGCAGGAACCGGGAAAAAGCGGGAAGGTTGCGGGTGAGGGCTTCGGCCTGAATCTCCTCTTTGAGGTAATCGTGGACATAGGCCTTCAAATCCATTTCACTATCCGGAGATAGATAATGGGCAGGGATCAGGCCGGCAACAAGCGCCCGGTCCAAGTCAAAATCCTTGAGCTCCTTAGTGACGAATGGAAAAAGTTCGAACCGCCATGCCCTGCCGCCTAAAAGAGCGGTCATGCTTCGCTTAAATTTCCGCGCACTGGAGCCGGATAAAATGAATTGAAATTCTTTGTTTTCAATAAGATAATGAATTTCGTCCATCAAGTGCGGAATCTTTTGCACCTCGTCAATGACGATGGTTTTTGCAACTTGGGCGCCGATGATTTGACGAAGCAGCATCGGATTCTGGGTCAGTCGAAGAAAGATGTCATAGTCTAATAAATCGATCCAAAGCGCCTTGGGGAATTGCGTCTTTAATAACGTGGTTTTTCCTGTTTTTCGGGGGCCCCATAAAAATGCAGACCGGTTCGGAGGCAAATCGATTTTTTGGATACGAGGGATTGTTTCTGTTTTTTGCATTTGGCTTCACTAAGATATTTGAACCCATTAGTCAAGATATTTGTGATAATTGGGATATCATGTCTCAGATATCATAAATGATGAGGCGTTCCATCAGCCGGATTGCGCCGACCCACTCTCTAAAATATCAGGCTATCGCGAAGAAGCGGTCATTTCGATTGATAACAACTTCGGCGACAGCAAAGTGATTTACTGTAAAATTGCAGATGAATATCGATCAAGCAATATGGCGACTTCATATTAGTGAGTATTAATTTTTTAATCGACACTACAGCGATTCGTGTAAGAATCTGCCAATCAGTTGACTTTGATGGATCGCATGACATAGAATAAATTCGTCCGTCGATGGATATTGCAGGGGATTCTTAAACCATAATCAATAGGGACTCAATGATGGCAGCGATTGCGGTTGTAGGATCCGGGTATTGGGGAAAAAATTTAATTCGCAATTTTCACGATCTTGGAGCACTAACTCTTATCTGTGATAAAAACGAGACCCTCCTTTCCGGATTTAAGCAACAGTATTTAAACGTCGATGTTTGTTTGGCTTTTAATGATGTAATGGGTCGGTCCGACATTGATGGAATAGTGATCGCCACACCTGCCGAGACCCATTTTCCACTTATCCGGGAAGCGCTTTTTGCGGGAAAACATGTCTTTGCAGAAAAACCGCTCGTCTTACACGAACATGAGGCAGTTGAATTAATCGAATTGGCTAAGGCCAAATCGCTTGTCCTGATGGTCGGACATTTGCTGCAATATCACCCGGCCTTCATTCGCCTGAAAGAGCTCATACGGTCCGGAGAGCTCGGCCGAATCAATTATATCTATTCAAACCGGTTGAATCTTGGGAAAATACGCCGGGAAGAAAATATATTATGGTCTTTTGCTCCCCATGACGTTTCCATGATTCTATCATTGGCCGGGGAAGAGCCGGAATCCGTTATCGCGACAGGGGGAAATTATCTGCATCGAAAAATTGCGGATGTCACAACAACCCATCTTATTTTCCCCTCCGGTCTGCGGGCGCACATCTTCGTCTCTTGGCTTCATCCATTCAAGGAACAGAAACTGGTGGTGGTTGGCGACCGTAAAATGGCAGTATTTGACGATACTCAGCCATGGGAGGATAAGCTTCACCTGTTTGCCCATGAAATCAAATGGCAGAATAATATTCCTGTTCCGACAAAAGCAGATCCTGAGCGGGTTGAAATACCGCGAGAAGAACCCCTTCGCAGTGAATGCCGGCATTTCCTAGATTGCATTGAAAAAGACATTCTCCCGATCACTGATGGGGAAGAGGGATTGAGAGTATTAAGAGTTTTAAACGCTGCCCAGAGCTCTCTTGTTAACAATGGTGAGTCAATAGATCTTATAAAAGCGGACCAAGTATCAAAGGATGAAAAAGGACTGCTGAAAGTTCATCCATCTATTGAAAAAGAACCTTCTGATTTTTTCATCCATCCAAGTTCGGTAATTGATGAAGGATGCGAAATCGGATCCGGGACGAAAATATGGCACTTTTCTCATATCCTATCCGGAAGCAAAATCGGAACAAATTGTAATATCGGCCAAAATGCCATGATCGGCCCTGATGTGGTTATCGGAAGCGGGTGTAAAATTCAGAATAACGTTTCGATATACAAGGGGGTTACACTTGAGGATGATGTATTTTGCGGACCCTCGATGGTTTTTACAAACGTATACAACCCAAGGGCACACATTTCACGCATGAGCCAAATTCGTAAAACCCTTGTGAGGAGAGGGGCTACCATCGGGGCAAATGCTACCATCATCTGCGGAGTAACTGTCGGGCAATATGCATTTATTGGGGCCGGCGCCACAGTGAATAAAGAAGTTCCGGATCATGCCCTTGTGGCCGGTGTTCCAGCTAGACAAATCGGTTGGGTATGTTCATGCGGGGAAAGGCTAAACGACGCATTGATCTGTAATGCATGTAATAATAAATATAGCCAAGAAGCATGTGGTTTGGAAATACTCATTTCTTGCAAGCGATAGATGGTAATTGTGAAAGACAATTATATTTATTAACAGGAAATCTTTTTCACCGATAGATAGCCAAACGAATTATCTTCTATTTCATCTCGAAGCTTCAATAGTAATTGATCTTCATTATCTCATAAAAATTAAAATGTCTTTAAAATGAATAAGCTGAAATTAAGATAAACATACGATGAGAATTTTAATTGCATCCACCGGTTATCCAAGAAACGAACATGATTTTAGCGGCATTTTTATAAAAAGACTTGCTGAAGCTATGACGATTCTTGATGCGAAAGTGACAGTTCTTGCGCCTGGCGACAGGGATGCAAAAGCTAGGGAAAAACGCTCTGGAATTGATATCATCAGGTTTTTTTATGGTCCTCGTCCCCTGATGAAGATTGGTTATGGGAATGGGGGTATTCCGGAAAATTTGCGTAGATGGCCTTGTCTTTACGTTCTCCTTCCTCTATTTTTATTTTCTTTTTTTATACATCTGATAATATTGGCAAGAAGCTGCGATATAATTCACGCTAATTGGCTACATACTGGATTATTAGCTGTATTAGTGAAAAAATTAACAGGTAAACCGGTGATAATAACTCTTAGGGGAAGTGACCTGAGAAAAAATATATCGAAAACTTATTCATTTATTGCTGAAAAGGCTGATGCAATTACTACTGTTAATAGACAATGGGCTAGTGAATTTGAGAAAATGTTTGGAAAAAAGATATACTATACACCAAATGGAGTCGAAAAATCAAATAGTTCGCTCGATGTTAGATCAAAATACAAAATAGGTGCTGATGAAACCATTGTTCTTTATATAGGTGTTTTACAGGAGCGTAAAGGAACAGACATCCTGGCAAATGCTGCAAGGGAGATATTAACTTCAAATCCAAATATCCGGTTCCTGTTAATTGGACGAGGTGATCCAAGTAAATTTGGGTTGAACCTGCTTTCAAACGTAATTTTTGCAGGAGAATTATCGCCTGAAGAAACATTAAAAGTTTATTCTAACTGTGATATTTTTGTTCTTCCCAGCCGTTTCGAAGGAAGGCCGAATGTATTGTTGGAAGCTATGGCCTCTGGATTGCCAATTGTTGCTACGAATCTATCTGGGATAAAAGAAGTAGTAAACATTCAAAGTGGAATATTAATTGAAAAGGATGATTCTTCAGCATTAATAAGGGCTCTAATTAAGCTCGCGGATAATCCTAAAATGAGAAAATTAATGGGAAACCATGCCAAAGCTAGAATTGAAAAGCTTTCGATGGATTGGAAATCAAGCGCGAAGGAATATCTTCGCATTTTTAAAAAGGTATGTTCATGTGCGGGATTGCAGGTTACATAGATTTTAGAGGAAAATTTAATAAAAAAGGACTGGAAGATGCGTCAGAGATGATGTTGCACCGTGGTCCTGACGGTAAAGGATCATTTTATGAAGCTTCTACCGGTATCATACATCGTAGGCTTGCAATTATCGATTTGGAAGGTGGTGTTCAGCCGATGTATAACGAAGACCGCTCATTGGTCGTTGTTTTCAATGGCGAGATATATAATTTTAAAGAGTTAAAAGGACAATTGGAAAAAAAAGGTCACCATTTCACGACACTGTCGGATACGGAAATAATTCTTCACGGATTTGAGGAATGGAATACAAACTGCGTAGACAAATTTCATGGAATGTTTGCATTTGCGGTTTATAACCGAAAAAAAGGATCAATATTTATTTCCAGAGATAGATGTGGTGAAAAACCAGTATATTATTGCTATCAAGACGGTCAATTATGCTTTGCTTCAGAAATACAAGCTCTATTGAAGATATTAGAGGAGATTCCATCTCCGGATTATGAGTCGATCTATCTTTATCTCCGACTCGGATATATACCCTCTCCCCGATCCTTTTTTAAAGGTATAAAGAAATTAGAAGCTGGTAGTTCGATTGAATTTGAGGAAGGAAAGCTAAAAAAATGGTCATATTATAAACCGGTTCTCAAACAAAATGACGAATCTCCTACGGAAACAGACCTGTGCGATGAGCTGGATGCTGCAATTAGGAACGCTGTAAAAAAAATGATGATATCTGATGTACCATTAGGAGCATTTTTATCAGGAGGATTGGATTCAAGCCTTATCGTTGCAATGATGGCCCGAGAAGGGGATGCTCCTAAAACGTTTTCAATATCTTTCAATGAAGAGTCTTACGATGAATCAAAATATGCCAATTGGGTATCGCAATGGATTGGGACAGAGCATAAGCATCATAGAGTATCGTTTAATGATTTTGAATCAAGCTTAACCCTAATGCTTTCTTTTGGCGAGCCATTTGCGGATTCTTCGGGAATTCCGATGTATTATTTGGCAAAGACAACTAGAGAAGATGTGAAAGTCGCTCTTTCCGGCGATGGAGCTGATGAACTGTTCGGAGGATACAGACGGTATTTAGCCCAAGATATTTTAAGATATTATTTGGCTATACCTCTTAAGATTCGCGATCAATTAATTAGAAAAATGTTATCACATTTAGCTGATGGGGATACTTATTACGCATATAGCTTTGTAAAAAGCGCAAAGATATTTATTGAAAGAGCAGAGGAGTGCCGCTCTGGAACACCGGGGCTAATGTTAAACTCCGTTTTTTCTCACAACGATATCATGATGCTTTTTCCGGATTTTCCAGATGGTAGGCACTTGATCGAAGAATATTTCGATCAAATTAACTTAAAAAATATCGAAGCGCTGATGTATGCTGATCGCGTTCTTTACTTGGCTGATGATATTCTGGTTAAAGTCGATCGTATGAGTATGAGAAATTCCCTAGAAGTACGTACGCCATATCTTGACCCTGAAGTTATGGCCGTCTCAGAACGTATTCCAATTGAAATGAAAATTAAAGGCAGAAATCTGAAGTATCTTTTAAAAAAGGTTGCATTAAGATATCTTCCACTAGAAATTGTTAATAGAAAGAAGCATGGTTTCATGGTGCCCATGTCAAATTGGATAAAGGCGTCCGGCGAAAAAGAAATAAGAGCAAAGATGCCTAACTTGATAAATTTAAAAGCCCTTGATCAGATTTTGATACCCCATTTTAAAAATAAGCGCGATAACTCTCAAAAAATATTTACCCTCATGATTTTAGATTGTTATTTATAGAAGGATCTAAATTTGCTTGATTATGACGATCTGCATAAACTCTGGTATCGTGCCCACACCGCCGGATCTCCAATAAAATATATAAGGAATGCAATTGTTTTTAATGAACTTGAAAAGCTTCTGCCCGGAAATACCCTTGATGCAGGGTGCGGGACGGGAGAATATTCTATTTTTCTGGCAAAAAAAGGTCACAAGGTAACTGTTTTTGATCCATCTCCTTTTGCGATCAAGACGTTAATGGAAAGTGGAGGTGATGAATTAGGAATAGAAGCTCAAATAAAAACAATAAATGGATTTCGTTCTTCTGGTAAATTTGACAATATTATAAGTATTGAAATTTTTGAGCACTTAACATCAGGTCAAGAAGCAATTTGTAAACTCTATTCATTTTTAAAACACGACGGTATTATGATATTAAGTGTTCCTGCAGCTCCTTTCCTTTATTCCCAAAGCGACAAGATTTCAGGTCACTATCGAAGATATTCAAAAAAAAGAATAAAGGATTTGTTAGAAAGAGTGCATTTTAAAAAAAAAAAAATCATAGGCTATGGGTTTCCAGTTCTTTTTTTATATCTATTATTTAAAAAAATCTTTTTAGACAAAATACTCATAAAGCACTTTTCCACACCTTCTATTTCGAAAGAGATGGATAAGCGCTTCAGACTTCTTTCTTCGCTTTATCCGGTAATTTTATCCGTCGACCGACTGAATTTGCCTTTCTGGAATATTGGATATGTCATTAAATGCACAAAGTGAAAAGATCACCCTGGTTTATTGCGGTGAAAAGGGCGGATATCTTCATATCCCATTGAGTATTCTTTATTTAGGCGAATCTTTGATTCAGCACGGGTTTAAACCGAAATTGGTGGATTTGAGGATTAAAGAAATCAGTGAAGAGGACATTCATGGAGCGCTTTTTATGGGTGTATCACACATGACAGGGTCCATGCAGATCCCCGGCGCGCTGAAATGTGCTGAAATTGCAAAATCCATGAATATTTCTACTGTTTTTGGAGGAACTCACCCATCCATCCTTCTAGAGCAGACAGCAGTTCACCCATTAGTTGACGTTGCGGTTAAAGGAGAAGGAGAAAGAATAGTTGTTGAATTGGCAGAATATTTTCAAGGAAAAAGGAGCCTCGAATCCGTAAAGGGAATTGCATACAAGTCCTCCTCGGGTAAGATCGTGTTTACTGGTGATGCTGAACCTCCTGTCTTTGACCAAATAAGTCATCTGCCATATGAATTGTTGCCTATGGATTCTTATCTTGCAACTAGCGCCGATTTTGGATATCAGAGCAGCCGAGGTTGTCCTCACCGTTGCGCTTTCTGCGCAGAAATATCTTTGTATAATCGAAAATGGAGAGCAAAGCCTCCTGCTGTTGTTGTTGAAGAGATCAAAAAGATAATTGAACAATTTAATCCAAAACGCATCTGTTTCGTAGATTCAAACTTTTTCTGCAAAAAGGAAAGGATTGAGGAGTTCTGTAAACTTATCATTGAGAATGGCATTAAAATCAACTTTTTTGCGGAATGCAGATTTGACTATTTCTCAAAATACGATACGGGATTTATTAATTTAATAAAACAGGCAGGATTTAATGAAATTGAGTTTGGAGGAGAATCCGGATCGAATGTAACCTTAACTTACATTAATAAAGATATTAACTCGGAACAGATCATTAAAAGCATTGAAAAGTGCAAACATGCCGGCTTGAGATCGTTCACCTCTTTTATGATTGGATTTCCGAATGAGTCGGATGAGGAGATGCATAAGACGCTTAACATGATCGATAGGATTTCAAGCATCGATCCGGACCGGTCGAGGATAAACGGCCTATTCATTTATTCTCCTTTTCCGGGTACGAAATTATACGATATCGTGGTGAATCAATTTGGCTTTGTGCCGCCCAAAAGCTTAGAGACTTGGGGCAGATTTGAATTATACGATTCGTCAAACTTGATATGGCATAATGAAAAGAAAAAGGTTCAGTTGTCCGTCATTTCGATTTTAGTCAGGTTCTTTTTCGTTCATAAGACACTATCGGGGTGGTCTTTTTCTGAAAAGACTAATCGCCACGGCGGAACACTTAAAGCATTAGCTTCAATTATTTTTAATGGCTTCTTATATCCGATAGCTAAATTACGCTGGAAATTGAGGTGCTTTGAATTTGGATATGAATGGAAATTATGGCAGAAGATATTCTATATTTACATGGGCCGAAAATAAAGCAGAGCTAAATCCCAAGCCAAGTTTGCGAGTATCTAATGAACAATAAGACTTCAGCGATTCGGACAGGACGCAGGCACCTAATTACCGCGCTAAAATTGGTTGTTTTATTTTTGCTGCTGTGGTTTGTCGGAAACTCGTTATACAGATCAATTCTTCTGGTTGACCGGACTGCATTGAGTTTACGTGTTGAATTGCTTGCCTTAGGATCGTTCGTATTCGTTGGGGCTTGCGCGACTGGAATACTAGTATTTAAGAGGGCTTATATCATCCTCGGCTCTAAACTTTCATGGGCACAGGGATTTATCCTTTTGACTATCCCTCCCATGGGGAAGTATTTACCGAATAAATTTCTTTCTTTAGTCGGTCACGCAATGCTGGCTAAAAGCTTCGGAGTGCAGATCAAGGTAAGTAGTGTAGGGGCGATTTTAATAATGGGGTTGGGGCTGGCTAGTGCCACACTATTGGGCATCTTCCTCCTACTAGTTACACCCGGCTATGGGTCAGATGTTGAGGATATACGGATATACCCACTCTTGATATTATTATTACCCATGATCGTTTTCCTACATCCGAAAATATTTTTATATATTTTAAATCGCATGCTGCGGATATTTAATCAATCACCGATTGAAATAAATTTGAGCCTAACCCAAATGATAATGCTTTTTTTTATTCTTTTAGTTCAGAACGGCCTATACATTTCAGGGGTATCGGTCATGGCCTTTGGATCTGTAGCCGCTCCGGCGGCTGCTCTACCAACAGTTATCGGAGCATGCTGTTTAGCTAATGTGGTGGGTTTTTTAGCTCTATTCGCTCCGGCCGGAATCGGGGTCCGTGAAGGCGTGCTGCTGATGATTTTAAACCAGCCTCTAAGTGCTGGAACAGCTGGTATTTTAGTGGTTATGATGAGACTGGTACAAACCGCCGCAGATTTTGTTCTCAGTGGTATCGGTTATGCAGTTCTATTTTATCTACGAAGAAGAAATGACGTTTAGATTGGTACTATTCCATAGGTTCCCCAATCTTTTGTGCAACCGCTGTGTATCCTAAAGGAAATGGCCCTATACCCAATTTCTGATCTAAATAATAAAAAAGCTTAACGACGAAGCATTTGTTCAGGAAAAAAGCAATGTTATTTATGATGGGTAAGTGCCAACACGAGCAAAGAAAAAACGTTGATAATTGGTGGCCTAAAAAACATAAGAGACCTCCCCGCGGTTTTATGTCCAAAATATCAAAACCTGCTTTTCTTAATAAATAGGCAAGTCCATAATGGGTGAATCTGAAAAAATCATGCGGTTTTTCGTGGATCCTACTGAGATGCGGCACAGTCACGATTAAAATTCCACGTTTCTTTAAAATGCGATTTATTTCAATAATAGCCATGAATGGATCGGGAACATGTTCCAAAACTTCAAAACAAACCGCAGAGTCATAACTTTCATTGCCTAAAGCGGCCATATTCTGGATGTCGCCGATGAATTTAACATCAGGTGAGCGTTTTTCAACATCTATGGAATCATAACGGTTTACATGACATTTGATGATATCCCTATAAGGCATATCACCACACCCAATATCTATCAGGTCACCCTTACAATATTTTACTATAGCCGGGACAGTGACATTATAGTCTCCAAAAGTGCCCGGAGAAAAAAATTTCCTTTTCTCCATTACTTTCAGATCCAGGTTGATTTTTAATCGGTTTTTCTCAAAAAGACTTTTCATCTAATTATACGGATTTCTTGTATTATATATAAATAAACATTTATTGAAATTCATAATTTTCTTTTATAGGAATCAAAGATAAGCTTTGCATAAGTTTTTTAGATACCGAAAGAAAAATTAATATTTATTTAAGGTTTTTATTATATTCCATATCAAACCACATGCCGAAAAATAGCGTCTGAAGTCCGCTAACGAGAGCAAAAATAAGGGCCATTGCGTTGATATCCGGAATATCGCCGCTGACCGCCCAAATATAAAAAAGCCTAAAAGACAGAGGAATACTAGATAATAATAGGAAAAAGGCTAAGACATAAAAAAAGATAAGTGGATGAAAATCCTTGATAACATATTTAAAAAACAACCTTCGCCAGAATCCTTTAAATAACAACCATGATATCCTTGGAATGACTTTTGCCAATCTGATGCCTGATTTTTCACCGATGTTATAGACAGGACGTATATGGACATCCTTCACTCTAAAGTCATATTGATTAAGCTTGATAAGCATATCATTAGGCATTCCATAATATCGGTAGATTTTGTCGATTTCCAGGCGCTTTAAAGAAATAATAGAGATTGCCGTATACCCGCTTTGGGAGTCTGCGATGTGCCAGTAACCTGAGGCGATTTTTGTCAAAAGCGAAAGAAAAGAATTGCCCAGATACCGATAATGCGGAATCATTTGCCATGCATCACCAAAAAACAATCGATTCCCCTTTGAATAATCAGCATTCCCGGCAGCGACCGGCTCTATAATGTTCTCAAGATCCCGTGGATCCATCTGCCCATCTCCGGCCATAACAACCGTCACATCCATATTATTATCACGAGCCCACTTGTACCCGGACGAAATCGACCCACCCACTCCCTGATTAACTTCGTGTTTGATAAGGGTGATCCGCTTGTTTTCTTTTATGCAGCGTTCAACAACCCTTACTGTTTCATCCCTGCTATTGTCATCAACAATAACAATCTGGTCAACATAACCAGGCATGGTTTTAATAACCTGGCCTATTTGAGTTTCTTCATTATAAGCCGGTATGACTGCACATATGGATTTGTTTTTATACATTTGTCCAATCTTTCAAAGAGTAATAAAAAAATAGGGAATCTATTGTGATAATTCAGTCCAAGATCCTTTGAGGGTGATGGTCATAGTCTTTGAGATTCTAGAATCTCATAAGCTTTTTTTGAGACTTCTTCGAAAGAGATTTTTTTTAAGCAAATATTATTACCATCGCATGGCGAATTCCGATGGTTGTAAGCCGTCAGGCAGGGTGAACAGGATAACAGGGCGGAGAGATTTATTGCATTAGGACTTAAGGATCCATAGATGATTGGAGTTTCCGGGCCATACAGGATAATAGTCGGAAGGGAGGTCAACGCTGCCAAATGACCTGGACCGCCATCATTGGTTATCAGAAGTGAGGCAAGCTGAAAAAGCATGATTAGTTCTTTAAGATTATGAGTGTAACCAGTCATATCAAAAACATGTTCGCTATGGCAATAACCGGTGATTCCTTTTGCCAGGTGTTTGTCTTGATGGAGACCGATAACTCCTACACAGTATTTATTTTGGATCAAGATTCTAACAAGACTGATAAAATGACTCAAAGGCCATGCCCGGATCGGTAAAAGTCCTCCGCTTGGATAAATTAGAACCAATCTCGCTTCTGAAACTGCAGGGAAATCAGCTTGGAGGCGACTTTGAAAAAATCCCAGATCATCTTTATTAATTGATACGGAAGGTACGCTTGATCGGGTATCCTCAATTAAGCTTTTTCCTGGTGGCCAATCTTGGGACTCGATCCCATCAACCATGTTGATAAACTGCTTTGATATGTGTACATATGGGTTATAAAGGATGGGTCGGTTGATAAAGTCGCCGCGATATAAGCCTTCTTGCGTATGTCTATGAAATCCAACCCGGATTGGAGCACCGCTTAAAAAAGAGAAAATACTGCTGATTCTTGAAAAAAGTTCACAATCGATAACAGTATCGATTTTTTCACGCCGTATTTTTATTAAAGCGGTTATACTGTCTCTGATTAAGGCCAAAAAAGAGGTATTTCTGATCGGATAAATATGATTAAGAGGTATCGTTTCAAGCAGCTCAAGAACCTCTGTGTTTTGCTTAAATACCATAAAAAAAACGGATGCTTTTGGATATCTCATTTTTATATGCTGAATCATGGGCTGTGCCAAGATTAAACTGCCCAATTCCGAAAGCAATAAGATCAGAATACGTTTGATCTCATTTGGAGATGTATTTGCGGTTTTTTTCCGTGAAAAAAGGGAGAATATCCGACATAGGAATGCGCCTGCAAATCGGTCAATCTTACGTTGGGTTGAGAGTTTCATTTCTTTCCAAAAGATTGATCTTGAGAAAATGAATTTCTTGCCAAATCCCACCTCTGGAATCCTTTTTCAGCAGCTTTTTTAAGCCAGTCGGTGGAAATCTTAATTTTAAATAATGAAAGGGCGTATTCATATTTTCCTAAAATTACATATAAATGAGCGAGATGCTGCCTGGCTAGAGGGCAATGCGGATTGAAATATAGTACTTTTTCATATTGACCGATAGTATGATAGATTTCTTCTTTATTTTTTAGAGTAAGCGGTTTCATATTCAAAGAATCGATATCCGGGCAACTTATTGTTTTGGATATTTTTTGATCATCTTGATGTAATTGAATAGCTTTGGATAAACTATCGATAGCATCAAGATATCGATAAAGCGCTGTCATGGCAAGACCCTGGTAATAATAGGCTTCGGTATATTTGGGCCTTTTCTTAATTGCCTGTTTAAATGAAGAAGCCGCTTCTTCGAACTCTCCCAGAACAATAAGAGTCCGCCCAAGATCATTATGAAAAATAGGTTTTTCAGGTTTAATAAGGACAGCTTTTTGAAAATGCATGGCCGCCTCTTTCATTTTACCTTCTCCTGCAAGAACATGCGCGATGCCCCAATGAGCTAAAAAATTTCTTTCAGTTGAAGAGATGGCGTTCTTGAAGAGAGCGGTGCTGTCTTTCCAAGTTCCGATTTGTCTATATGAAATAAACGATAGGGAGATCGTACATAACACTGCACTTGAAATTAAAAGGGGTCTGCTGAATTTCCAGTTATTCGTCAGGGTTGGGATTCCCCATGAAATTATTATGCTAAGGCCGATAAGAGGAAAATATGTATAGCGGTCCGCCATGGCAAAATCGCCGATCTTTATTATTCCAATCACAGGCAAAAGCGTTATAAGATACCATAACCAACCGGCAATCAAATAAGAGTGATGTCGGAAAAGCATGACAGCAAGGACAGTCATTGAAATAAGCAGTGTAAGTGAAAGTATAACATAGGTTAAAGGAAGATCCAAATCTAAAGGATAAAAGAATGCCAGGTCCTTTGGCCATAGCATTTTTCCAATATACCTTGAGTATGAGATAATAGCATTTCCGATTCGATCAGAAAGGGACAGATCTTCCAAAGGAACTATTCCACCTCCAATATTCTGGGCGTGATAGGTTATAACCACAAATATTGCGGAAATCAGAAACAGTGGTATTTTTTTCCAAAAAATAAGCAGTAAAGACAACTCGATTTTTTCACCCCGAAGTAGGAGTCGGCATCTGTGCAACGGCCATAAATCAATTAAAATCAAAACAAAAGGAAGCGTGACAAACATCGGCTTTGCCATCAATCCGGCAATGAAAAAACTCATTGTTAAAAGGTAATTGGCCTTTTTCGAATCATTGACAAAACGGTTGTATGACCAGATGGTTAATATCGCAAAAAATGTGCTTAAAACATCTTTTCGCATTGAAATCCAAGCGACGGATTCCACGTGAAGAGGGTGAAGAGCAAAGAGAGCAGTTGCAAATGCGCTACGCCAAATAGCACCTGTCATATTGTTGAAGATAAAAAAGAGAAAAATTGAATTAAAAATATGAAGAAGGATATTTGTAAAAAGATATCCACCAGGTATAACACCAAAAAGCTGGGTATCCACCATTAAGGATAACCAGGTGAGTGGATGCCAAAACTCTGCAGAAAATGTTGTAAAGGCCCATTTGATATTATGGACCGAAAGCCCGCTTTTAACATTCGGATTATCGGTCACATATGCATTATCATCGATGAAGACGAAATCATGTTTGAAACTCTGCCAGTAAAGAATGAAAATGGCGATGATGAAAAAAATGGAGATGAGAACTTCAATTCGATTTGATGGTTTCACTTAAATCAGAATAGATTTTATAATTTCATCGGAATAAATATTAATATGAAATTTTGTACAAGGAATAGCCGGAGTGAGTTATCATCAACTTTGTATGACTATTTATAAAAGATACCAAATTTTTTCCGACATTAGCCCTCAGATCTTCGCCAACCCAACCATCCAATATATCGTTTCTAACAAAAAGATGTGTTATCTCTTTTTTTCTAAAGGCCACTAACAAGTACTCCGCTGAGTTAGCTTTATGAATTTGGTTCTTCAACCATTCATAACCGAAAAAGGCGTTTTTATCGAAATAATATCCCCGTTCTCCAAGAAATAGAACTAGAATTTTATCATCTTCTGAAAGATTCCTGTTGGCATATTGAATAACATGATATTCAGGACGAATTCTTTCGATATAATTTTCACGGCTGACTTTTCCTGCTATATAAGGGATTGGATTCACTTGTTTAAACTGTTTGAGGATATAATAAGAGTTGATTGAGAGATATAGGATAGTGCTTCCATATATGAAACTTTTTAGTATATTATTTGAAATCGGATTGCTCATTTGAGTGGCAAAGGAAGCCATATCGTGCAGCCCGAGTATCGAAAGAATGACCAGGGGAGGCAGTATTGGTGCGATGTATCGAATTCTCATATCATTTTGAAAAAATGCAAAAAGTAGAAATAAAATTGAAAAAATAATGAAAACTTTTTTTTCAAGTTTTATGATATCAGATTCTTCTTTTCTTCTTTTTAAAAAAGCAAGGCCAGGGAATAATATCAAAAGTGGATTGAGCTCCCCATCAAAATATTTTGGATTATCATCCTCCCCTTGAAAAAATATTCTTATTGGAATCAAAAGAATCTCCCACCATTTTTCTCCAAATATAATTTTCCTGAGAGCAAAAGATCTCAAATTATCTATTGAAGTCTCCTGATCTTTATCAGTTGTTAATGGATAGTCAGCGGTTAATTCCTTCTGAAACCAATGGCTATAGAGAGGGTGAATTGGATTTTTTGTCCAAGTATAGTTTCTGATCAACCAGGGTGAAAAAACAAATAAAGATATGGTTAAAAAAAATATTCCGCAGCATAGAGCCTTCATTTGTTTTTTATATGGGGTTCTATTTCTCAAATAAAGAATAGGTATCAAGGAAGCTAAAACTAACAATGAAATCAAGCCATTATATTTGGTTCCGAGTCCCAGACCGCACATGACACCCGAAAGGACCAGCCATCTGATTCGCAGTCCTGTCTCGAGCCATTTTAGCATAGCAAGGAGGGATGCGGTTGTAAAAAAAATCAACCCCAGGTCAACGTAAACGGTAATCGACAGTTTCACAATGATGGGGAGAGAAAGAAAAAAGAACGCACCTAAAATACCCAGCGTCGTATTAGTATTTTTTTTCAAATATTTGAAGATAAGATAAGTGGTAAGCAGGGCGAAGGCGAAGTGGATATGCTTCGGGATAATGTCATTCCCAAAATTAAGCGGGATTAAATAAAGAAAATCAAGGTTCATCGGGTAATAAGAAAACGGGCGGTCTGTAATTTCATATATTCCGCCATGCTTAAGATATAGCTTAGGGATGGCAAGGTGATGCGTCAGTGCGTCTCTGCTTATAGGAGGAACCCATGAAAGCATTATAATGGCGCAGATTAACAGAATGAACACACCTGTTAGGGTCGCAATTATAACTTGCTTCTTTTCCAATTTAATTGAATACTTCTTTCATTGCGCCAGATGGTATTTGGCCAAGATATACCTGGTTATTAATCACGTATGCCGGGGTGCCCGAAATGCCTGCCTTTATGCCGTCTCTGATATCCATTTGAAGCTTTTTCAGGATCTCCGGATTTTTTCGGGACTTTGCCAGCTCAGTAAAGTCCAATCCGGTCTTTTCTGCGAGTTCCTTTGTATTAAAACTTCGCTTTTGTACGCCGATATCAAAAAGAATATCGTTCATCTGCCAGAACCTATTTTGGGTTAAAGCGTAAATTGCCAAGAGAGCCATATCGCCGGAGCCGATATGAAAAGGTTCCTTCAATACCGGATTAAAATGATGATCCATAGGAAAGTGCCGATGAACGATTCGAATTTTACCTGGGTATTTTTCAATGAGTTCTCTTAAATAAAAATGCATTTTTTTGCACTGAAAACATTGGTAATCTGAAAATTCTGTGATAGTCATCGCCGGGTAACTGGCGCCGATCCAGGGATGCCCTTCTTCGGTTAAACCTGTGGGTATATGAGAAGAGCCCTGAGGAAGGGGCATTTTCCAGTAAGGTGGTAAAAAGAGCCAGACCATCAACGCCAAGACCACTAGCGGAAGAATCAGACAAGATGTTTTTTTTTTAATGACCAGGAAAAAAATTAGATCCTGTTTCAGTCCTGAAAAAACGGATGTTTGATCAAAACGCCGTTGAATCAGCCAGGAGTAGAAGAGGACTGAGAGGTTCACTCCATATGTCATGATGCATAGTATGCAGTAGCTGCGTATATTGAAAGTGGAAATAAAGGCGAAAAAAACGCTTATTGAACTGAAAAAAAATGCAACGAAAAAAATTGTCGGCCATAATCGTTTTATACCCGCTCTTTTATCAAAAGCGAGAAAGAGCAATATCAAGAGCAGGGTATAACCATACATTCCCCAAATTGCGATCGGAAGGCCGAAAAGGATTGAATAAGGACTTTGAGAAACCGTGTCGCAGTTGATGGCTTTTGTAATGGCGCAGAAACTACTGTATCCGATGTCTGTGTAAACGCGATAGTGAGAGATGGCCAAATAAACTGAAACAACAAGTCCTGAAATGGTAAGAGATAGAACGGTTATAAAATAAATGATAAACGGGAGAGGTTGGATCGCTTTTTGTTTGTGCATCATTGACTGTTAAGGCTGTCTGTCATCTCAAAAGCCGTTTTCTTAATTAACGGAGTAATAATCTCTCTGGATATCGGAGCAAAAACATAGTTATTTTTAAGTTCCGCCAAATTCTTATTAACATCATATAAGTTGAATGAGGAAAGGAGTTTTCTGGCATAATTTTGAGCCTTTCGGTGGTTTTTTGACTTTATGGAGTTTTCAATCAAACCAAAAACCGGCATCATATCGCCAGGCGAGGATTGCATTGCACGGTTTAAAAACCACTCGGCATTTTGAAATGCCCCAACTCTGCTTAATGCTATTCCGGTGTTTAAAAGAATGCTGCTTTTTTGAAAATTGATGGATAATGCCTTTCTGAAAAATTGTAAAGCCTCATCAGGTCGATTTTGCCATAAAAGTATGTGCCCTTTAAGGTTGAAGTAATTTTCAAGAGTTAAGCTTGATTCCAGAAGTATATCAACCTGTTTTGATGCTTCATCCAATCGACCCAACAGGGTAAGTACCTCCGCCAATGCCAGTCTCATTTTTGAATAGGAGGGTTCAATACGCAGCGACTCTTCATAATATGAAATCGCATTCTGATATTCCTTATTTTTATAATACAAGTTTCCAATATTTCCGATTGTTTCGGCTTTATGGAATTTACTTGGCATATCCAATTTCAAGGATTGGCTGAAAATAGTTAAAGCCCTATAATGATTTTCGGGTGTTACAGGTTCTTTCCAACCCAGTTCTGCGGCAAGATTGAATATCGGCCTTTGGCTTTTTGGTGCTTTAGTCGCCGCATCCGTCCATAGTGTTTTTCTATCGAACCAAGCCATATTTCGTGTGTATGTTCCTACTCCCAGACAGATAAGTAAAATAATCAAACCGCCGATAAGGAAATAATACATGAAAGAATATTTTTTTGAATATACATTAATTAGCCAATGGAACCCAGCGGCAACCGGCAAAAATATAAAAGCGGATGGAAGATAATTCCGGTGTTCGAAAATGATTTCAAGCGAAAGTATGGTGGACTCAATAAGGTGATTTAGAAAAAAAAACAGAATTGAAAATGCCAAAATGGGTTTTTTCTTGATTAGAAGAATCGCAGCAATAATCAGGAAAAATAGGATGACCATGGCTGGGAGAGTAGTCCAGGGGTCGAATAGAGAAGTTGAAATTGTAATATCGTGATCAATTGAAAGGCGTTGTGGAAGAGGATAAAAAATCAATGTGAGATAAAAGAGGATGACTCTGGGCTCCGTCATCAAACGCTCAAGCAATGAAAATGTCCGAAGTTCATAATTATGAAAAATAAAAAGAAGGTTGCCCTTCGAATAAATAAGAATAACACTGAAAAATAATATGGCGCCGATTCCCGATACGATCAAAAAAGAAGTGATTTGTGATTTGAATCCCCTCTTATTATTAAAAAATATGATTTCAACAAGAATTATCGCAAACGGGAAAATGGCTGCGTTTTCTTTTGATCCTAAAGCGCACATAAAGCTTATGAAACCACAAAGATAAAAAAGGCCCTGCCTTAACTTCGATTGAGAGATTCTTCCATTTATGTAGAAGCCAATTGCGAGCAAATAAAACAAAGCAGCCATTGCGGCCATTCGTTGAACAATATAAGTAACCGCCTGGGTTTGAATCGGATTTATCGCCCAGAGACAGGTACTCAATAGAGAAATGAAATATGCATCCTCACCGGTATATTTTTCTTTTAAGGCGGGCGTTTGAAATAGTGATAATGTTGTGTGAAAAAGGACAAACGCAGCAAGAATGTGAATAATAATATTAACGATGTGATATCCAGCGACATCTTTTCCTCCAAAATACCAGTTTAATGCAAAAGTCAAACTAGGTAGAGGACGATAAAGTGTGTTTGTTGAATCTGGATGCGCAAAGAAAACTCGGAAGAGGGATTCGGGCAATAATTCCGCAATATGTAAAGGATTATTATTTAAAATGTTGGGTTCGTCATCCAATTGCCAGGAGGCTTTAAGAGAATTGGAATAAATGGTGAAAATCAGAAAAGAAAAAAGTATGAAAACGAAGCATATTTTTTGCTTCAATAATGGGTTGGAATTGAAAAAGGTTCTTGCTTTATCAGCCATTGCATGAACAGCAAGTTAATATTGAACAGTTTCGTCGATAAAAATATACCATGAATGATTTGAAAGAAAGAGAAAAATTATCGGGATGTTGTGTTTTATACAAAATATTGAAAAAAGGTAACAAAATACAAAAGGGAAGGCAGACCCTTCCCTTTTGTATTTATATATCGAACAGAAAAAACGTCGCTTTTTATTGGGTGGATATATATTTCGTGAAGATGACAGGAGCTGCGCCCTGTGTCCAGTAAGGGGATCGGGTCCGGTAATCCGCCGGGCATCTTGTGCTTACGTCTGTTACAGTGATCGTAATCCTGATATTTGGATTAACCCCAACAATTGTTCCTGTATTTCGATTTGGAGGATCACCGGAAAATCTGTAGCCAGCACCGCTGTGGAGCATGGCGACAGTGGGCGTGTTCACATGAGCAGGAATGGCAAAATAGTCGGAAAGTGCCGCAGCCAGACCATCCGCATCCGATTCCGCCCGACTGCAAAAGGATTTGTTTCTATAAGAGATGAAGTTGGGGATGGCGATGGCTGCCAGGATGCCGATGATGGCCACGACGATCATCAACTCGATTAAGGTGAACCCTTTTTGGTTTTTGAATCGACTTAACATGTTTTGTTCCTCCTTTTGATGTTGGTTTAAAAGAATGAATCACTTCTTCTTTTTATCGTTTGCTAAATAATGGAGCAAAATGCAGGCCAGTTTTAAATTCAAGTGAAAAAAATGTTATAACAAATTGATATTATTTGAAATATATTTTTTATTAGCAAATTAGAAGGGCATTCTTGTAATTATTTGAGTTGTAAAAATCGCCCAATTTTTGTCACCAATTGACAAAAATTGTCAGCAACACGCCTGATTCCCCTTATTTATCGATCCCCAGCTTTTCGAGCCGATATCGTATGGAACGGAAACTGATGCCCAGGAGTTC
>Ga0154608_1006_pt6 | contig 23012 bp, 22 predicted proteins | sample Rifle2008BG13ft_FD_116037 | JGI IMG/M metagenome (GOLD analysis project Ga0154608, IMG submission 116037) | Deltaproteobacteria bacterium RBG_13_49_15 | reverse complement strand
GAGACGAGTCTGCTGTTCAGATCCACCGCGATAATGATATCGGCCCCTTGAGCCCTGGCGACGCTGACAGGTACGGGGTCTACGAGGCCGCCGTCCACAAGCCAGCGACCCCCGACCCTAGCAGGGGCGAATAGCCCCGGTATGGACATGGTCGCCCTTAGGGCATTAAGCAAACTTCCTGATTTAAACACAACTTTGCCTCCCGTTTCGAGATCGGTGGCGACCATCATTAAAGGGATATTCAAATCGGCAAAATTTCGTAAATCGGTATGCATTGAAAAGAGCTCTTTCAATTTTTTTGTTCCGTCCAGAATTCCCGATCTTGGAAAAACCACGTCAAAATAGGAAAAGACCTTCTTTCCATCCATCCTGAGGACGAATTCTTTCAGGCTTCTCAGGCTTCCCGCAGCATACAGCGCACCGACATAGGAACCTATGCTGCATCCGGCAATACAATCAATGGGAATATGTTCTTCTTCGAGTGCTTCAATCGCCCCTATGTGGGCCCATCCCCGAGAAGATCCGCTGCCGAGGGCGAGGCCGACGGTTTTTCGATTCGGCATATTTCCTCCCCTGATCGTTTTCACCTTTTAAGTCGCGGTTTTGCCAAGTCTTTTTATGAACGCACCCGGTATTTGTTCAAACCGGAATGGCATAGCATGTTTTGAGTTCTGAAAATTGACGGGCACGAAGAAAGGTTGCGATGGCCCGATCGTAAGTTGCGGTGTGATCGAAGGCTTTTTGCGCCAGTTGGAACCGCAGCTTTAAGCTTGTGGTGCAACCGCTCGCGGTAAGTTCTTTAATAATGATATCGTAATCGCCCGGATCCACAACTGACGCCACCCGGATGAAATTCTTGGCCGCAGCCCGGATCATACAGGGGCCGCCGATATCTATGTTTCCACGGGCGGTTTCAACGGGTATCCGTTTTCTAGAAACGGTTTCCTGGAAAGGATACAGGTTGACCACCACCATATCGATGGGGACGCTTTTCGTCCGCTTTAGATCCTCCTGATGAGCGTCATTATATGTTTCGGTCAAAAGCCCCAGATAGATTCTAAAATCGAGAGTTTTGACCAGCCCGCCCTGGGTTTCCGGCTGCCCGGTATATTCCGAAACCTGCATCAGCCATCTGGATGCTTTTTCCCCCAGGATCCCCTGAATGCTCGCGAAAGTTCCTCCGGTGGAAAAGATCCTGATATGGGGATTCATTTCAATAATTCGCGGAATGAATGTAGAAAGGCCTGATTTGTCAGAAACGCTCACCAGGACATGGTTGACCTTGACCTGATCATCGATTTTTTCAACAATGTTGATGCTCACTCAGTCACCTCTTTCCGTTGTATTCATTCTGTAAGCGGTTAAAAAAGTCATCCATGAAATGATGTCGATCCTCGGCCATTTCCCTTCCGGTTTTCGTTTGCATCCGGCTTCGGATTTTAGAGAGCTTCACTTTATATTCTCGAAAACCGGTATCATTTTTCGAATACGGTTTGGTCGATTCAATCAGGATATGCGGATTATGAAGCCTCGCTCCCAATTCTCCTGCAAAGAGAAAAGCTCTGGCCACGCCCACCGCTCCAATGGAATCCAACTTATCGGCATCGTAAAGTATTTTTGCTTCAATGCTTTCAGGGGCGCAATTTCCGCGGAAGCGATGAGATCGGATGCAATGGATGATGTTTCGTCTCCGGTTCTCTGAAAAATCAAGTGATTTGAGCATCAATATCGCCAGTTTGGCGCCCATTTCGGCATGGCAGGTTTTTCCATGCGAACCATCCTGATGGGATCTTCCGATGTCGTGCAGGTATGCCGCCGCCAGAAGCACTTCCATATCAGCCTTTTCTTTCGGGCCGATGCGCCTGCAGAGACGGCAGACCCGAAGGGTGTGCTCCCAATCGTGGCTGGCCGGTGCATGGTTGAAATGCTTCTTTGCAATGGCTCGGATTTGAATGAGGGGCGGTCTTTTTGAAGCGGTTTTGAATCCCTTTTTCAAATGACACCTTCCTATGAAACGCCCGGTTTGTGATTTTCAGTACGAGCGTTTGCCGGTCATAAGCTCAAGGGTTACTCTGATGATTGAGATTTTACTCAGATCTTCATCTGAATAGTGAAACGCTGCATCCGAGTACTGTCGCATGATAAGATCCAGCGCTTTTCTTTTTTCATCCGGGTATTCGACAAAGGATGCCTTTCCAAAAGCAATGACGCTGGCATACCGCATCCCCCATCGGCAGGCCTTTTCGTTATTAAGAATTTCATGATCGGTGTCGAATTCAACGCAGACGGAATTATTTTTTCTCAATATGTCGAGCTTTTTGCCTTCGGTCGCCGAATGAAAAAAAAGGGTATTCCGATCATATCCGAAGCATAATGGAACGACATAGGGGGTCTCTTTTTCGGCCATAGCCAGACGACATACGGCTGATTTGCGGATAATCGATTCGATTTCTTTTTTATTCGTGATTTCTTTTTCTTTTCTTCTCATGAGAGTAGTCTCCGAAGCAATCATGCTTTTTCAAACCGGTTCTTCTCCGATGGGTCAAACTTATACAGTGCTTGATCCAACGGGCAACGTTTGATCCCGGTTCCGGTTTTTGGTTTAAGCTTCATCCTTAGTCCTGATATAAGGCTTTCCGCATTCCCCGCACCTTCCGTCGTACCCGACGACACCGATGCAATTTTCGTCGATGCACAGAGTCCGTTCCTGCCAGTATGAGTCTGAATCTTCTTTTCCACATTGACAGGCAACCGGATTTTCAGAAAGACTCGGATTTCCCGATGGTTTAATATCTTCTTCATTTGCAATCGTCGGGTCAAACGGTTTTCCGCATTCCCGGCATCGCCCATCGACACCGATCACACCGATGCAATTTTCGTCGATGCATAATTTGCGTTCAGTCCATTCAACATTGTCACAGGATCCATTTGTATCGTTTTCTTTCAAGTAAACCTCCCATCGCTCCGATAAACCGGTTTCATCGTGTTTTTCCCTTATTCCCTAATTGGGTCTTTTATCAAGATCCGGCTCTCCTGTAAACCCGTTCAATTAGGCTTATTTGGATCGGGTCATCGATATCGTTTTTCCCGTTTTTTTTCGGCGTTACGCATGGCTGTCTATTTTTTTGGTAACAGCCGTCAATCATTATAAAAAATGGGAAGATTCTTTCATTTTTTTCTTGACACCACCGCTAAAATATATTTTAAGCACATAAAGTGGAATAAAGTGGTAGAAAAGGGTGAATTATGTTTCGTGGTAGCTCCTTCCATGCGATCGATGATAAAGGGCGAATCGTCATTCCGGCACGGTTCAGAGAGGTTATTACCGTCAGCGGAGCCGATCGGGTGATGATGACCCGGCTAGATAAGGGGCTTTATGCATACACGTTTGAAGAGTGGAAAAAAATTGAAACCCGGATCATGTCGCTGGCTGAAAAAAGCGATAACATGAGACGCTTCAGGCGGGTTTTTATCGGGGGAGCCTTTGACTGCCCCTTTGACAAGCAGGGTCGAATGCTCATTCCGCCGCTATTAAGACAGTATGCGGAGATCGATAAGGAAATCGTTCTTGTGGGGGTTCTCGAACATTTCGAAATCTGGTCCCGGGAAAATTGGGAAAACGAAAACATGAACATGGAAGAGAATATGAAAAAGGAGGAAGTCAGGAACGAAATTGCCAAATTAGGGATTTGATCGATGCCTTATCAACATGTACCCGTCATGACCAAAGAGGTGATCTTCCACCTCAATCCAAAAGCGGGTCAAATTATTGTGGATGGCACTCTCGGGGGCGGAGGACATGCAAAGGAAATTATACCGGGAATTGCTCCAAACGGAATACTGATCGGTATCGATCTTGATCAGGATGCAATCGAACATCATCAACTTGCGGATCATCCAAATTCATTTCAATTTCATCTCTTTCAAGGCAATTTCATTCATCTACCGGATTACCTCAAAAAACTCAATATCCCAAAAGTCAACGGAATACTTCTCGATCTGGGTATTTCTTTCCATCAACTCGAATTTAGCGGACGGGGATTCAGCTTTAGAAAAGATGAACCGCTTGATATGCGAATGGACATACGTGAAAGCGTGAGGGCCGAAGATCTCGTAAACGATCTTGATGAAAAAGCTCTGGTTAACATTTTCAGGGAATACGGGGAAGAACGGTATTCCAGGCCGATAGCGAAACAGATCGTTAAATCAAGGAAGAAAGAACGGATTCAGTCGAGCCGGCAGTTGAGTGAAATCATAACCTCAGTGGTAAGGCCGGCAGGAGCAGCTTCCCGGAGGATCCATCCGGCAACGCGCGTGTTCATGGCGCTCAGGATCGCCGTAAACCGGGAGTTGGAAAATCTTGCAACTTTGTTGGACCGAGTCCCGGACCTTCTTACTTCAGGGGGTCGTTTGTGTGTGATATCGTTCCATTCCCTGGAAGATCGGATTGTAAAAAAGCGTTTTAAGGCCCTTGAAAAACCATGCACATGCCCTCCGGATTTCCCAACGTGTGTTTGCGGCCGATTGGGGTCTCTTCGCATATTAACAAAAAAACCAATTCGCCCTGGTCCGGAGGAAATTCGCACGAATCCAATGGCTAGAAGCGCCAAATTGAGGGCGGCGGAAAGGCGATAATGACTCATCTCCGGATGGCTGAACGCAAGAACACGAAACAAATCAGACGGAAGATGATCTTCATCTGGATGGCCATCATGTCTGTTTTTATTATGGAGCTTTTTTTCTATACCTGGTGCCGGGTCCAGTCCGTCAAAGTGGGATATGACATTTCGCTGGCAACGGCTCGTCAAAAAGAATTGCTCAAGCTTCAAAAAAATCTGACCATTGAACTGGCGCACCTTAAGTCCCCTCAGAGGCTTACTGAGATGGCGCAGAGCCGGTTCCATTTAGTTGTTCCGTCACCGGAGCAGATTGTAAAAATCCCATGAGGGCAAAACAAAAAAAGAATTCGGCGGCGTTTCGGATAGCGGTGATTGGAGGAGTATTCGGTTTTTTCATGGCCGTCATCGCGGTTCGTGCGGTTTACATCCAGGCATTCTGCAATGAGATCCTTTCCGAAAAGGCGGCCAACCAGTATAAAAAATTGATGATTTCACGGGGTAAAAGGGGAACCATTTTCGATCGCAATTACAAAGAAATGGCGATAACCGTTGATGTGGCTTCGATCGCAGCATATCCGGGTCAAATGGAAGGGATGCCTCAAATTGCCAAGGCCCTCGCAAAGGAGCTTCAAATCAACCGAAAAGAGCTCTCCCAGAAGCTTTCTTCAGGAAAGACTTTCGTGTGGGTCAAGCGACAGACAACCCCAAAGGAAACCACGAACATCAAGGATCTCCAGTTTAGCGGCATCGACTTCATCTCCGAGGACGGACGCTTTTATCCAAGCAAAACGCTTGCCGCTCAGGTCCTCGGTTTTTCAGGGATCGACGGGCATGGATTGGAAGGGGTCGAATTTTTTTACGACCGCTACCTGCAGGGTGAAAAGGGGGAATTCAAGATCGTCCGGGATGCCCTAGGAAGAGGTCTGAATGACCGCAAAAGCCCTGAGGTTGAAAACGGCGGAAAGAATCTGATTCTCACGCTCGATAGCAACATTCAATACATCGCCGAAAGGACGCTCCAAGAAGCGGTGGATTCCTACTTGGGAGAGTCCGGAACCGCGATTGTCATGGTTCCGAAAACAGGAGCGGTTCTGGCGATGGCCCACTATCCTTTTGTGAATCCGAATGCGTTTCGATCATACAACAGGGAAACGTGGCGCAACAGGGCTGTCGCCGATTCCTTTGAGCCCGGATCAACCATGAAAATCTTTACCGCCGCAGCCGCCATCGAAAGCGGCGAGTGCACACCCAGCAGCGTTTTTTTCGCTGAAAACGGGGAATACCGGATCGGTAAACACGTCATTCATGATGTGCATCCACACGGATGGTTGACTCTGGCTGAAATTGTAAAATATTCCAGCAATATCGGCGCTGCAAAAGTGAGTCAGATGATCGGACCGGAAACTCTTCACAAAACGCTTAGCGGATTTGGGTTCGGAGAGAAAACTCAAATCGACTGTCCCGGTGAAGTTATGGGAAATGTGCCGCCGTTCCAAAGATGGGCCAAAATCGACAGCGCCGTCATCGCGTTCGGCCAGGGGATCAGTGTTTCGGCGATTCAGCTGATTTCGGCGGTTTCGGCGATCGCGAACGACGGAATTCTTATGAAGCCTTATATGGTTCAGGGGATCACGGATAAAAACGGACGTATTCTCGTAGGGTTCGCGCCGAAAAAGGTGCGGAGAGCTATTTCAAAGGAAACGGCATCGACGCTTAAAACCATCATGGCTGCTGTTATCGAAAAGGGTGGAACTGGGGCCGGAGCCGCTCTCGATGGATATTCCGTTTCCGGAAAGACCGGAACCGCCCAAAAAGCGGATAAAAAGGGCGGATACGCCAAGGGGAGGTATCTCTCATCCTTTGTCGGGTTTGCTCCTGTCGAAAATACGGAGATCGCGGTGCTCGTCATCATCGACGAACCGAAGAAAGCGTACTACGGAGGCACTGTCGCCGGTCCGGCATTTAAAAAGATCGCACAGGAAACCCTGAGCTATCTAAATATCCCCCCGGCTGGAAATCCGGATCAAATAACCGTTCAATTGAAGCACGAGGCAACCGGTTGAAGCTTTCAGCACTGATCAGAGGAATTGAGCCTATTCAATTTGCGGGATTCAAGGATCAAGATCCTGAAATTGAATCCGTTCATTACCGGGCGCAGGATGTCGGCCCGGATTCCCTGTTTGTGGCCATGCCGGGGCATTCGGCGGATGGTCATGATTATATTGAAATGGCGGTCAATCAAGGAGCGGCGGTCGTCATCTCCCAGCATCCCATTTCGAGCGGGATCGGATGCGTGATCGTCAGCGATTCGAGAAAAGCGCTTGCGGTCATTTCAGGTAATTTTTACGGAAACCCATCCGAGCACCTGACGGTCGTCGGTATCACCGGCACCAACGGGAAAACCACCACCGCATTTCTGATTGAAAATATGATCAAAGAGGCCGGACATGAGGTTGGCCTCATAGGAACCATCCTGTGCCGATTTGGAGATCAGACCCTTAAGACCGGAATGACGACCCCTGAATCCTTGGATCTTCAACGGATTCTGGCGCGTATGGCAAAGTGCGGCGTCACGCATGTCGTCATGGAGGTCTCATCCCATGCTCTCTGTCTCTCCCGGGTGGACCATTGCTGGATGGATATCGGCGTTTTCACCAATTTAAGCCGGGATCATCTCGATTTTCATAAGGATATGGAATCCTACTGGGAATGCAAAAAACTTCTTTTTACACAGATCCTTAAAAGCGGCCCTAAAAAAGGGCGAACCGTTCCGGTTCTCAACTGCAATGATGAGAAAGGGAAAGAGCTTTATATGCTTTATCCGGATGCGAGCGTGAGGGTTGGAACCGATCCGGGCAACCCGGTGCATGCACGGATGATTAAATCCGATATGAATGGAATTAAAGCGGCCCTGGTCACGCCTTCAGGGGATTTTGACATTGCATCCTTGTTGGTTGGAGCGCATAATTTAGAAAATATTCTCTGTGCCGTAGGAACCGGAATTGCCCTGAAGCTTCCGATCCATATCATTCAATCCGGAATCGAAACCCTTGCCGGAGTGCCGGGACGGTTTGAAAAGGTTCCGGACAACGCCGGCCGCCATGTCATCGTGGACTATGCCCATACCCCTGCGGCAATGGAGCATATATTAGCCACCATCAGGTCCATGGCATCCGGGAGGTTGATTTGCATCTTCGGATGCGGAGGAGAAAGGGACCGGGAAAAACGCCCGCAAATGGGGGAAATTGCAGGCCGGCTGTGCGATCTCGTCATCGTCACTTCAGACAATCCCCGCCGGGAAGATCCTCTCGAAATCATTGCTGAGATAGAGCAGGGGGTGGTCCGATCCTGCCCCAAGAGAATCGGATCCCTGAATCCTGATAAGTGGAACGGGGATCAAGGATATGTCATCGAGCCGGATCGGAGAAGGGGCATCTCTATGGGGATTGCGGTTTCACGTCCTGGAGATACGGTTCTCATTGCCGGTAAAGGACACGAACCTTATCAAATCATCGGTCAGCAAACATTTCCTTTCGATGACAGGGTAGAGGCGAAAAAAGCGCTTTCAGGAGAAACGGATTAGGAATCAGGGAAAGCCATATTGGATGGAAGAGCTTCAAAAAAAAGCTGTATGGTCCGGCGCCCGGGTTGCAAAAGCCACCGGTGGAGAAATCCTCTACGGTGACGTACGATGCCGGTTTTCCGGGATCTCCATCGATTCAAGGCGGGTTTTACCCGGACAATTATTTGTCGCTATCGTGGGGCAAAATCATGATGGACATGCGTTTATCCCGGATGCTTTAACACACGGCATTTCCGGAATGATGATCCAAAAAGATCGAATTTCCCGCACGCTTATTCAGGGATTTAAGGAAAGAGGGCTTGTTTGCATTGCGGTTTCAGACACAACCCGGGCTCTGGGAGACCTGGCCGCCTTTCATCGGCGGAAGCATGGAGCCGGGGTGGTGGCCATTACCGGATCAAATGGAAAAACAACCACCAGGAGAATGGCTGCGGAGATTATCAGCCAAAAATACGCCGCCCTTTCTGCAATCGGCAATTTCAATAATGAAATCGGACTGCCTCTGACATTGTTGAACCTGACCGATCTCCATCAATGGGCGGTTGTGGAACTGGGAATGAACCATCCGGGGGAAATCCGGCGTTTGTCGGAAATCTGTCTCCCGGATGTGGGGGTGATCACGAATATTGCTCCTGCCCACCTGGAGGGGGTCGGCTCCATGGAAGGCGTCATCCAGGCCAAAGGAGAGCTACTGGGGCAAATCAAAAGAGGGGGGACGGCCATTCTGAATGCGGATGATCCGAATGTCTCGCGTCTGGCGATAAAGGTTAAATCAGAGGTGTTGTTTTTCGGGATTTCGAAAAAGGCGGCTGTCCGTGCCGGCTCAATCCGGGAAAAAGGAGAGACAGTGCGGTTTACCCTGGTTTTACCCGAAGGGAAAATTCCTGTTACCCTGAGAATTCCCGGCAGGTTCATGGTTTCAAACGCCCTCGCGGCGGCGGCGGTCGGCGCCCGATTGGGAATCGCTCCTGAAGCGATAAAAATAGGGCTTGAGAATCTAACAAGTATTCCGGGAAGGATGAATATCCTTTCGCTCAAAAACGGGATCCGCATTGTAGACGATACCTACAATGCCAATCCTGGCTCCATGAAGGCAGCCATCGAATCGTTTTCACGCTTAAAAAAAGGCGCCCGGGGTATTTGCGTTGTGGGAGATATGCTCGAGCTGGGGAAAGAATCCATACCGCTCCACCGGCAAATCGGCGAATCACTGGCGATGGCGGACATTTCAAGGCTTTATGTTACAGGCGCCTTTGCCGAATCGATTGCCGAGGGGGCGAGAAAGAAGAGAATGAATCCTCAACGCATCCGGATCGGCTCCAAGGGCTCGATTTTGCAGGACATAACACAGTATGTGAAATCCGGTGACTGGATATTGGTGAAAGGGTCAAGGGGGATGGCCATGGAAAGCCTGGTTCAAGGGCTTTTGGACTGGAATGATCAAAAATCTTAATGCGCCTCTGGCGCATAAAAACGATCCGGCAATGTACCGGTTACATCGATAAATTAATGCGCCTCTGGCGCATAAAGGGCGAACATTAATGTTATATCATCTCCTTTATCCGTTCCATACCACCGTATCCGCTTTCAATGTGTTCCGATACATCACCTTTCGGACGATATACGCCAGCCTCACGGCCTTTCTGATCTGTTTTTTTATAGGGCCGTATGTCATCCGAACATTGAGCCGTTTACAGATCGGACAGTATATCCGGGAAGACGGTCCCCAGGTTCACCATAAAAAGGCCGGGACGCCGACGATGGGAGGGATCCTGATACTGCTTTCCGTAGCGGCTTCGACGCTTCTTTGGGCAAATCTCAGCAATTACTATATCTGGATCATTCTGATGATCACTTTATCTTACGGTGCAATCGGTTTCGTTGACGACTACTTAAAGCAGATTAAAAAGCTCAACAAGGGATTGAGCGCCAAAAACAAATTCCTGTTCCAGATGATCGCCGCCTTTTTGGCTGCTTTTTTGATCTATCTCAATCCTGAATTCAATACACGGATCACCGTTCCGTTTTTTAAAAATGTCGCTCCGGATTTGGGCTTGGCTTATATCCTGTTCGGTGCATTGGTGATCTCCGGGACATCCAATGCGGTGAATCTGACCGACGGGCTCGACGGTCTGGCTATCGGGCCGGTTACCATCGCTTCGACGACCTATATGGTGTTCGCCTATGTATCCGGCCATGCAAAAATCGCCAATTACCTTCAGATTAATTACGTGGTGGGCGGCGGAGAAGTGACCGTTTTTTGCGGCGCGCTGGCAGGAGCAGGATTGGGTTTCTTATGGTTCAATTCCTATCCTGCTCAGGTGTTCATGGGCGATGTAGGCTCTCTGTCCCTGGGCGCCGCTCTCGGAGGGGTCGCCGTGATTACTAAGCAGGAAATCCTGTTGGTGCTGGTCGGAGGTCTTTTTGTCATCGAAGCACTATCGGTTATTTTTCAGGTTGGCTATTTCAAGATGACCCATGGTCGCAGAATTTTTAAAATGGCGCCCTTGCACCATCATTTCGAACTCAAAGGGTGGGCGGAGCCCAAGGTCATCATCCGGTTTTGGATTATCGCCATCGCGCTGGCGCTTCTTTCAATGAGCACGTTGAAGCTGAGATAGACATGAGAACCGGCCGGACCGGTCGAGCGAGGTTATAAAGCGGACATGAAGAAGAGTGAACCGGAACTGGATCGAAAGAATGTTCTGGTTGTCGGACTTGGGATCAGCGGCATGGCGCTGGTCCGCTTTTTATGCAAAAAAGGATCAAACGTGACCGTCACAGACCTGGCAAGCGAGGATAAGCTTGGTTCCTTTGTGCTCAAATGCCGACAAATGGGCGTTCATCTCGAACTCGGAGGACACCGTCCCAAATCGTTTCAAAAAGCCGATATGATCGTTATCAGTCCAGGAGTTCCTCTCGCTATTCCCCAGCTGATTCGGGCAATCGAGGAAGGAGTTCCGGTGTTTGGGGAAATGGAGCTGGCCTATCGATATATCCATGAACCGATCATCGCCGTGACCGGAACCAACGGAAAAACCACCACTACGGCGGTGGTGGGGGAGATGATGAAGCATTCCGGGAAAAAAGTTTTCGTCGGCGGCAACATCGGAGATCCGCTCATTGGTTTTGTGGAAAGGGAAGAGAAAGTTGACGTGGTTGTCGCGGAGGTCAGCAGTTTCCAACTGGACACGGCCCTCACCTTCTCTCCGAAAGTCGGGATCCTGCTGAATGTGACGCCGGATCACCTGGATCGCTACCCGAATTTGGATGCGTATGCTCGTGCAAAAGGACGGCTGTTCGAAAAACAAAAGGAAGGCGACGCCGCTATTTTGAACGGATCGGACCCGGCGGTTCGAAAAGTGACAACAGGAATCCAAAGCCGAAAGCTCTTTTTTGGATATTTGGGCGCTACTGAAGAAGGGGCAATCATTTCAGAGGATCGGATCCGGGTTTCCTTCCTTGAGATGGGACAGGGAAAGGCGTGCGACATTCGGATTGGTGAAAAAAGGATGGTGACGGAGCATTTCGACCTGACCGGAACGCAGTTTAAAGGAAGATACAGCCGGGAGAATGCCGCCGCAGCATCTCTTGCGTCGCTCGCTGCCGGTGGAAATGCCAGGGGGATTCAATCGGCACTCAATTCATTTAAAGGGCTTCCCCACCGTCTAGAGCCGGTGGAGAACATAGGCGGGATCCGGTTCGTTAACGATTCCAAGGCGACGAATGTATTTTCGGTTATTTGCGCTCTGGACTCGTTCAGTGAACCGGTGATTTTGATTATGGGCGGGAGGGATAAAGGAAGCGATTTTCGAATCTTAACCGATTGGGTTCGAAAACATGTCAAGATAATCATTCTGATCGGCGAAGCGGCCCCCTTGATCCGGAAGGCTCTGGCCGGAGCTGCATCCATGAGGGACGCGGCAGGGATGGAAGAAGCCGTCATTTCAGCATACCGGGAAGCACGCCCGGGAGATGTGGTGCTGTTGTCGCCGGCATGCGCCAGCTTCGATATGTTTACGAACTATACCCATAGGGGCGATGAGTTCCGAAAAGCGGTTATGGGGCTGAAATGAAAGAAAAGACTTCTTTGCCGCCGATTGCGGCAGTTGTATTGCCGAGGAAAGCGCCCTACGATGTGAATCTCCTCTTTCCGGTGCTCTTCCTGGTCGGGATCGGAATTGTCATGATTTACAGCGCCAGTTCAGCCCTAGCGCTAAAGAAATTCGGGAACGATTATTTTTTTCTAAAGAAACAGGGAGTCTTTGCTATTGCCGGAGTCGTTGTACTGGTGATTTGCCGTCATGTTCCGTATCGTTATTACCGATCCCTGACATACCCTATTCTTCTTCTGGCGCTGATCCTGCTCTTGGCCGTCCATCTTTCACCGTTCGGGCATTCGGCAGGCGGCAGCACGCGATGGCTTCGTTTCGGAAGCGTTTCGTTTCAACCGTCGGAGTTTGCCCGGCTGGCCCTTGTGATTTATCTGGCATATTCGCTGAGCAAGAAAATGGAGCAGGTGCGGGAATTTAAAATCGGCTTTTTGCCTCATGTCGTGATCTTTGGAATATTTGCGTTTTTAATTTTGCTCGAACCCGATTTCGGATCGGTGGTGATTCTTGCCGCCATCACATGGATCATGCTTTTCGCGGGTGGCGTGCGCCTTTTCCATCTCACGGTAACTCTGTCTCCGCTTATTCCAGCGGCATATTTTTTTATGATGGATGCCCAATACCGGGTCAAACGGGTAATGAGTTTCATGAATCCGTGGGAATATTCGTCGGATGAAGGATATCAAATCATCCACTCACTGTTGGCCTTCGGGACTGGTGGAGTATGGGGGGTCGGAATCGGAAAGGGATATCAAAAACTCTTTTACCTTCCGGAACCTCATACCGATTTTATCTTTTCCATTGTAGGGGAGGAATTGGGACTTATCGGTGTTTTGTTTATTCTGGGGCTTTACGGAATGATTACATGGCGTGGGATCATCATATCCCGAAAGACGCCGGATCTGTTCGGCTCATATCTGGCGATCGGTTTGACCGCTTCCGTTGCACTCCAGGTGATTATCAACATGGGAGTAACCCTTGGACTCCTCCCCACAAAAGGACTGGTTCTACCGTTCTTAAGCTACGGCGGCTCGTCTTTAATTCTGAATATGGCGTCGATTGGAATAATCATGAATATCGGGTCTTCTCCAAAGACCCTTGTGGGTACCGATGTGGATGTCAAATGAAGCGATCGGCGACACCTATCCGGACCATCATCGGCAGCGGAGGCACAGGAGGTCACCTGTTTCCGGGAGTCGCCATTGCGCAGGAGTTGGTATCAAGGGATCATGAAAACCGTGTCTTGTTCGTTAATACGGGGAAACCCTTTGAAAAGAACATTTTGGAAAAAGCCGGATTCGATCAGGTCAGCATCACGGCTGAAGGGATCAAAGGCCGCAGTTTGTGGAGGAAAGTGAATTCTCTTTTACGAATCCCAGGCGGTTTGGTTCAGTCCATGGATGTGATCAACCGGTTTGGGCCGGATGTCGTTATCGGCCTTGGGAGTTATTCGGCCGGGGTTGTGGTTCTAGGGGCGTGGTTTAAAGGAATAAAAACAGCGGTTCATGAACAAAACATGATCCCGGGGATTACCAACCGGATCCTTTTCCGCGTGGCGGATCGAATCTATGTTTCATTTCCAAAAACCATGGAGCGGATCGGCGAAAAAAATGTCATCCTTACCGGCAACCCGGTGAGATCTTCGGTATTCAACTCCAGTGAAGAAAAAAGAGAAGACACCTTCACGATTCTGATTGTCGGCGGAAGCCAGGGCGCCCATCGGATCAATACGGTAATGACGGAAGCGGTATTACGGGTCAGGGAAAAAGAGAAGATGCATTTTATTCACCAGACGGGCGGCAAAGATGAGGCATGGGTAAAGGAGATGTATTCGGCCTCTCAAACCAGCAGCACCGTTTGTGCCTTTTTTGATGACATGGGAAGCCAATATGCCAGGGCGGACATGGTCATCTGTCGTGCCGGAGCTACCACCGTAGCGGAAGTGACGGCGCTTGGAAAACCGGCTCTCTTTATCCCGTTTCCGTTTGCGACCGATGACCATCAAGCGGCAAATGCCGGAGAACTGGCCGACGCAGGTGCAGCAGAGGTAATACCGGAAGATCGGCTGAATGGAGAGATGCTGGCCGAAAAGATTGAATTCTATGCCAAAAACCGGAGGCTTTTAAACGAAATGGCTTTGCAGGCAGCATCATTCGGCAAACCGAACGCTGCATCGGCTATTGTCGATGATCTTTATCAACTGGCGGGATGCCGCAAACATCAACGGAAGAAAGACGGATAGCGTCAGGGCTGATAAATCAGCCAGAGGCAGGTAAACCAGCCAGAGGCGGGTAAACAGAATGTATCGAAAAAAATACCATATTCACTTTGTGGGGATCGGCGGGATCGGGATGAGCGGCATTGCCGAATTGCTTCTCAACCTGGGATATCATGTATCAGGTTCGGATCTAAAAGCTTCGGATTTGACCCGGAGGCTGACACGCTTGGGGGGGATCCTTTTCGAGGGACATTCTGAAAATCAGATCGAGGGGGCTGATGTGGTAGTGATGTCTTCAGCGATCAGGCCGGATAATCCCGAAATAGCGGCTGCCAAAAAAGCGTCGGTTCCGGTGATTCCAAGGGCAGAAATGCTGGCGGAATTAATGCGATTAAAATACAGCATTGCCGTCGCAGGAGCCCACGGAAAGACAACCACCACATCGCTTGTTGCCGCTATCCTGGCAAAAGGAGGGTTCGATCCGACCGTGGTGATCGGCGGAAAACTTCGCAGCATCGGAACAAATGCCCTGCTTGGAAAGGGAGATTTCATAGTAGCCGAAGCAGATGAAAGTGACGGTTCCTTTCTGAAGATGTCCCCGACCATAGCGGTCGTAACCAATATCGATAGGGAGCATTTGGATTACTATGAAGGGATCGATGCCATCAAACAGGCATTCTTAAGTTTTATCGATCGGATCCCCTTTTACGGGCTTGCGGTTCTCTGTCTGGACAATGAACCGATACAGGGCCTGATTCCCAGCATCCGAAAGCGATTCACTACTTACGGAATGAGCGTTCAGGCGGATGTTATAGCAAAAGACGTGGTGCTAGGCTGCCAAAAAAGCGAGTTCACCGTATATCATGGAGATCGGGAACAGGGTCGGATTTTGCTCAATCTTCCGGGAATCCACAACGTTTACAATTCCCTGGCCGGCATTGCAGTGGGGAATGAGTTGGGGATTCCGTTTTCCACCATCCAGGCCGCCCTTGCGTCTGTGGAGGGAGTTCAAAGGCGCATGGAAATCAAGGGGGGGGCCGATGGGATCACGGTAATGGATGATTACGGTCACCATCCAACGGAGATTAAAACCACCCTTCAGGCGGTCAAGGAATCCTGGCCCGACAGACGGATTGTGGTCGTATTTCAACCTCATCGGTACACGAGAACTCGGGCGCTCTTTGACGAATTCACAAGGGCTTTTTACCAGTCGGATGTGCTTATTGTTCTTCCGATATACCCTGCCGGAGAAAAAAAGATTGAAGGGGTAAGCGGACGCGGATTGGCTGAAGGGATTCAGATGCACGGTCACAAGGAAGTCATCTGCAAGGATGGATTCGAGGAAGTGCATACGGCACTCAATGAGATTCTCCATGCGGGTGATATTCTGATTACATTGGGCGCCGGAGATGTCTGGAAGGTGGGTGAAGAAACCTTGAAAAGGCTCATGAATAAAGATCGGTGAGATGCTCGTTTTTTGCTTCGGAGAAGATCAGGTGGCTTTGAGCGTGCTGGATAAACGATGGCTTTTGGAGCAGTTCCAGGACCGGGTTCAATTTGACGAGCCGATGTCCCGACATACGTCTTTTAAAGTGGGAGGGCCGGCAGATGCCGTTGTGTCGCCGGAAAGCATCCTGGAGCTGGCCTCCCTTGTCCATTACTGCCGAAGAAACGGGTTGCCGTATCTTGTTGTCGGGGACGGCACCAATATTATTGTCAGAGACCAGGGGATCAGAGGAGTCGTCATCGTTCTCACAATCGGTTTCAATGGAATCGACAGGGTGGAAGAGAAAGACGATGAAGTGATCATCCGGAGTATGGCGGGTGCTAGGACCCGTTCTCTTTGCCGGTATGCCATCCGCCACGCCCTTAAGGGGATGAATTTTGCATTGGGGATTCCCGGGACGATCGGGGGGGCGATCGCCGGGAATGCCGGGACAACCCAAAGCAGCATGGCGGAAGTCGTCGATGCAATTGAGGTTTTTGAACCATCCGGAAATGTCGTCCGATATTTAAAAAAAAATCTCTGCTTTTCATATCGACGGCTTTCATGGAAAACTGCCGAACTCCCGATCATTTTGACGGGTTACTTCAAACTGCACCCGACGGATGCAACCCAATTGAAAAAAGAGGCTTCGGAAATTATGAAGAGGCGGCTTGCAAAACAACCTGCCGGATCCCCCTGTGCCGGGTGCTTTTTCAAAAATCCTTCATCCGGAGTAAGTGCCGGAGAACTAATTGATCGCGCCGGATTGAAAGGTGAATCCGTTGGAGGAGCACAGGTCTCATCCAAGCATGCCAACTTCATCGTCAATACGGGAAGCGCGACGGCTGAAGACATCCTTTTGCTGATGGAGCGGATTGAAAAAAACGTATTCAGGATTTTCGGATTGCATCTTGAGCCGGAGGTTAAAATCCTTGGATACTAAGGGAGCAAGGGAAAACATATCCAAAGAATATATCCGGAAACGGCGTCGAAGAATCGGACGATTTATTGCAGACGGATTCAAAACGCTGACTGGAGTTATGGTGATGCTCGCCGCGAGCGCCCTGTTCATCTTCGTCCATGATCTGATTACCCAGTGCGATTATTTTCAAGCAAAAGCCGTTACCGTCATCGGTGCGAAGCAACTCACGGCCGGTGAGATCCTGGAACAGGCTCAGATGAAAGAAGGAGAAAACATCCTCTCTGTCAATCTTTCGCTCATGCGAAGACGACTTCTGACACATCCCTGGATCGCTGAGGCAGAAGTAAAACGAGAGTTGCCGGATAAAATAGTGATCACGATCAGAGAAAATGAACCTCTTGCGCTGATCGATCTGGGAAAGCGCTTTCTGATAAACGAGTACGGGGAAATTTTCAAAGAATGGGAAACATCGGATCCGGTGGATCTTCCGGTCATCTGCGGCCTTGACTTTTCGGATATCAGCATACCGGGAACTTCACGCGGCATGTCTTATGATGCGGTCATCAGCATCCTGATGATGGGACGAAGCAACACGGGTGTAATTCCCAACCATTTCATCAGGCAGATCATTGTGGACCCGGAGGTCGGCGTCACCATGTGTGCATTTGACGAAAGAAAGACCATCCGGATGGGCTATCATGATTATCCGGAAAAATTCGAAAGGCTTCAGGGAATTCTGTTTTTCTTGGGCCCGATGGAACATTTCGAGGATTTCGATTTCGTCGACCTTATGGAGCCGGATCGAATCGTAGTCGGCCCCGTGCGGCTTGAACATGCGTCCGGGGATAAAAAGGAGGTATGAATGCAACGGCGCAAAGAGATTGTCGTTGGGCTTGATATCGGAACAACGAAGATCTGTGCGGTGGTCGGTGAAGTCGATTCGAAGGAGATCAACATTATCGGAATCGGGACCCATCCTTCCATAGGTTTGCGGAAGGGGGTTGTCGTCAACATCGAGTCGACGGTGGAGTCGATTAAAAAAGCTATTGAAGAAGCGGAATTGATGGCAGGGTGCGAAATTTCCGCGGTTTATGCCGGGATTGCCGGCGGACATATCACCGGTTTTAACAGCCGGGGGATCATTGCCGTGAAAGGTCCTGAAATTACTCAGCACGATGTCGCACGGGTCATCGAAGCGGCAAGGGCCGTTGCCATACCCATGGACCGTGAAGTGATCCACGTGATTCCGCAGGAGTTCATCGTCGATGATCAGCCGGGTATTCAGAATCCGGTCGGAATGGCAGGCGTCCGCCTGGAAACAAAAATTCACATCGTTACGGGCGCTGTGACCTCGGCCCACAACATCGTCAAATGTGCCAATCGTTCGGGGCTTGATGTTTGCGACATCGTGCTGGAGCCGCTGGCCTCAGGAGAGGCCGTCCTCACAGAGGAAGAAAAAGAGCTTGGGGCGGCACTTATTGATGTTGGGGGCGGGACTACGGACTTGGCTGTATTTCGCGATAAAAACATAAAGCATACATTTGTGCTGGGTTTGGCAGGAAATAACGTCACCAACGACATTGCCGTGGGTTTGAGGGCCCCACTGGCGGAATCTGAAAAAATCAAAAAGAAATATGGGATTTGCGTGGCAAAAAGCATTAAAAGCGACGAAATGATCGAGGTATCGGGTACCGGGGGTCGCGGACCTAAAAAGTTGCCGCGGCAGATTCTGGCCGAGATTATTGAGCCCCGCATGGAGGAAATTTTCACCATTATCAAACGTGAAATTTATCGGGCGGAGATGGAAAACGTCATTACATCCGGCGTGGTGATCACCGGCGGAACCGCTCTTCTGGAAGGCGTCACGGATATCGCGGAATCGATATTCAACATGCCGGTACGCCTGGGCAGGCCGCAGGGGCTCGGCGGACTGACCGATGTGGTGAATAACCCCATGTACGCTACGGGAGCAGGCCTTGTCATCTATGGGGCCAGAGACGAAAATAAAACAAAGTTTAGGATACGGGATCAAAATATTTTCAATCGGTTAATGGAACGGATGAAGCGCTGGTTCAGGGATGTCATTTAAAAGGAATATCAATCAATTTCAGGGAGGTGGGAAAATGATGTTTAAGTTTGTGGAGAGCTCCAAATCCGCCAGAATCCGGGTCATTGGTGTTGGCGGAGGGGGCGGCAACGCCATCAACAACATGATCGATTCCAACCTGCAGGGAGTGGAGTTCATCGCGGCGAATACGGATTGTCAGGCACTCGACATATCCAAAGCCTCGGCAAAAATTCAGATGGGGGAATGTCTTACGGAAGGGTTGGGCGCCGGCGCCAATCCGCAGTTGGGGCGAGAAGCCGCCATGGAAAGCTGGGAGGCGATCAAAAGCGCTCTGGAAGGAAGTCATATGGTTTTTATTACCGCCGGATTTGGCGGGGGTACGGGTACCGGAGGCGCCCCGGTAATTGCCGAGATTTGTAAAGAGATCGGTGCCCTCACCGTTGGCGTGGTGACAAAGCCGTTCTCGTTTGAAGGAAAACGGCGTGCCATGCAGGCACAGGAAGGGATTGAAAAATTGAGAGAAGTCGCCGATACGGTGATCACCATTCCAAATGACCGGCTGAGAGGAATAGCCCCTAAGAATGCCACCTTGCTGGAAATGTTTAAAAAGGCAGATGAAGTTCTTCTCCATTCGGTGAAAGGAATTACGGACCTTATCATGATGCCAGGCCTGATCAACCTTGACTTCGCAGATGTGAGAACCACCATGTCCAAGGCGGGAATGGCCATCATGGGGATCGGTATTGCCAAGGGAGAAAACCGAGCGGTTCTGGCTGCTGAAAATGCCATCTCCCATCCGCTTCTGGAAGATATTTCGATTTCCGGTGCACGAGGAGTTCTGATGAATATCACCTCTTCGAGTTCCTTGACTATGGAGGAGACGACGGAAGCATCCGAAAGAATTTACAAAGAAGTCGGGGATGATGCGGACATCATTTGGGGTGCCGTGCTCGATGACAGCTTAGGTGATGAAATGCGGGTAACCGTCATCGCTACCGGGATCGGCCCGCAGGCCGTAGAGGCGAAACCGGAAAAGGTGGGGCAGCGTCCGGCACGGGGAAGAGTCAGGGATGTTATGCCTACGGATCTGGAGCGTGCAGCAGAGCTGGATCGGCCAACCTTTATCCGGATGAAAGAAGCATCGGGCGAATCTTCAGGCGCCTCTTATCGGGGATACAAAGGGCTCATTATTGATAATGGAGACCTCGAGACCCCGACCTTTTTAAGGAAAAAAGCCGATTGATATCCGGTTTTTTACGCACGCATCTCACGGTTTTTCGTATGTACGAGATGCCGACCTTGGTCTCTCCGAATCGGGAACTGATGGTTAATGGTCAGAAAACGCAAAACACAGGGCAAATCGTTTGCCCAAATGGAAATCGGAGCCATCCGGAAATCCGGGAAGGCAAGGGTGAAAATTGCCCTGGTTTACCCCAACCGGTACCATATCGGCATGTCGAACCTTGGCTTTCAGACAGCTTATGCATTATTCAACGCGCCGCCTGAGGTAACATGTGAAAGGGTTTTTCTTCCGGAATCGGACGATCCGCCTGGAATAGGCGTTACAACGATCGAATCAAAAAGCCGGATTTCAGAATATGATATCGTCGCATTTTCCATATCCTTTGAAAATGACTATCCCAACCTGCTTACCATCCTTGAAAGAGGAGGATTCCCCCTGCGATCCGATCAAAGAACCATACCCCACCCTTTGGTGGTCGCAGGAGGGGTCGCCTGTTTTTTAAATCCCGAGCCGATCGCACCGTTCATCGATTGTTTTCTCATCGGAGAAGCAGAAGAATTGATCGCACCGTTTCTTCAATGCGTTTCAGATGCCGATCTGAATACGGAATCGGGAAGAGAAACTCTGTTGATGCACATCGCTCAAAAAGTGCCGGGAGCTTATGTGCCGAAGTTTTATGAAGCCGTTTACCAGGCGGATGGGACGCTCGGCGACTTTAAGCCGATGATGGAAGTGCCGAGTAAAATACTGAGGGTTTTTTCAAAAGACCTCTCATCCCACCCGACTTGCAGCTCCATTCTGACTCCGGAAGCTGCACTTGGGCATACTTTTTTGATTGAAGTGGGACGAGGTTGTACCCATGGATGCCGTTTTTGTGCCGCGGGATATGTATATCGTCCTCCCCGTTTCCGAACACGCCGGGATTTTGAAAAAATGGTGGACAGAGGGGCACCCATAACCGATAAAATCGGTATTGTGGGCGCCGCGATTTCAGATCACCCGGACATAGAACATTTGTGCCTTTATGCCATTGAAAGACATCTTCAAGTAGGGTTCAGTTCGCTGAGGGCCGATTCGTTGGGTTCGGCACTCCTGGGAGTTCTTAAAAAAAACAAGACGCAAACGGTCACCATCGCGCCGGATGCCGGATCTGAGAGGATGAGAAGCGTCATCAACAAAGGGATGAACGAATCGGATATCCTCAATGCTGCAACGGTCCTCATTGAAAGTGGAATGCTAAATTTAAAACTGTATTTTATGGTGGGGCTTCCCACGGAAACCATTGAGGATGTCGAAGCGATCATTACCTTGTGCAAGCGGATCAAGCACCGGTTTTTAAAGTCGAGCAAAACGAAAGGAAGAATAGGAACCATCACCGTGAGTTTGAGTTCTTTTGTTCCCAAACCCTTCACTCCGTTTCAGTGGGCGGCTATGGATGGCGTCAGATCACTTAAAGAAAAGATCAGGAAGGTAAAAGAGAGCCTGAATAAAATTCCGAATATTCGTGTTCATGCCGATATTCCCCGATGGGCTTTCCTTCAAGGGGTTTTCGCGCTGGGAGACAGAAGGGTGGCGGATATGCTCGTTGCCGCCCATAACAATTATGGAAATTGGGCAAAAACGCTCAAAGAGTCAGTGATCAATCCGAGTTTTTATGTGCATCGGGATCGTCCTTTGAATGAATTGCTGCCGTGGGATTTTATCGATCACGGCATCCGGAAATCCTTTCTGGCATCCGAATATCGGCGGGCGCTTGACGGGATACCATCACCGCCGTGCCCCATCGAATCATGCCGCTTATGCGGTGTCTGCTAAAATCGGTTCACCGATCAATCATCCCCGCGATTTCCGTTCCGGCTGTTCCGGCAACCGCCCTTTCAATCGCCTCGATCGAAGTGATAACGGCCCGTTTCCCGCCGCTTGTGATATATTGAAGGCAGGCTTCGATTTTTGGCCCCATGGATCCGGGAGGGAAATGCCCCTTTGCCATATATCGCCTGGCCTGCATAACGCTCATTTTTCGCAGAAATTTTTCTTTGGCCGAAGCATGATAAATAGCAGCGCCCGGAACATCGGTTGCGATTAAAAAGATGTCGACACCGATTTCTTCCGCCAGTTTGGCACTCGCAAGATCTTTATCGATCACGGCATCAACACCGAAAAACGTCCTCCCCTCGCGGATCACCGGGATTCCGCCTCCGCCACAACAGATCACAATAAAATCCTGATCAATCAGCTTCTTGATTTCGCGCTTTTCCACAATGGTGATCGGTTTTGGAGATACGACCGCGCGCCGGTACCCTTTGGCGGTTTTCATAACAGGATACCCTGAAGGAGCATCTTTTTTCTTCCTGTAAGCCGGACCGATCGGTTTTGAAGGATTGAGAAAGGACGGGTCTTTTTCGTCAACCACCACATAGCTGATCAGGCTGACGATGGGAGTAAATTCGATCCCAAGATCCATAAGCTGGCTGTCCAGTGTCGACTCGATCATATATCCGATCCATCCCTGGGTTTGGGCCACCAAAATTTCCAAAGGAAGTTTGGGAACCAAGGGGCAGCTCTCCTGCTGAAGCAGTAACGCTCCCACCTGTGGACCGTTTCCATGAGTGATGATCATTTTATATTCCCTTGAAAGCCTGGCGATTTGCCGGATCGGAACCGCTAAATTGCGGAACTGCTGCTCGATCGTGCCTTCTTCTCCTTTACGAATCAGGGCATTCCCGCCGAGTGCCACTAAAAGCGTCGGTTTTTTAGCTTT
>Ga0154608_1159_pt6 | contig 25718 bp, 27 predicted proteins | sample Rifle2008BG13ft_FD_116037 | JGI IMG/M metagenome (GOLD analysis project Ga0154608, IMG submission 116037) | Deltaproteobacteria bacterium RBG_13_49_15 | reverse complement strand
ACCCCTGAAACGATGTGAGCCACCTCCTGTCCGAACATCCCTTTCAACGCTTCGGGTGTGACCTTTGTATCTTCGGCATCTTCGATGACATCATGAAGGAGGCCGGCAGCAATACTGACCGGATCCAGATTCATGTCCGCCAGAAGCCCTGCGACTTCAAGAGGGTGCATCAGGTATGGCTCACCGGAAAGTCTGAGCTGTCCCTGGTGGACCCTTGCCGAATAGACATATGCTCGATTGATGATATCCACATCGGCAGCCGGATTTTTTTCAATGATTTTATCGATGATGTCGTTGATACGAATCATGGACAATCGCCTATCAACGGTTTCAAAATGCCCTTATCGGAGATTGAATCAATAGGCCTTTGCAAATACAACCCGTTCCCTGCTCGATTTCCCACAGCATATGCACGACCCGGTTTCCTTTTCGTTGTCAAGAGGGATGCATCGGATGGTCACCCCGAGATCATCCTTGATTTTTGATTCGCATTTATCGGAACCGCACCAGTGAGACATGGCGAACCCGCCGTGGATTTCGGGTTTTTCCACATCTTTTGGAGTGAAAAAGCGGTAGAAATCATCTCGACCATCAATGGAAACGGAATTGGATTGCTGAAAACCGGCTGCGCGCTCAAAAAGACGGTGCTGGATCTCATCTAAGATGTTGGCAACCTCACGGACAAAGTGATCTCTCTTCATGGATAGTTTTTCCTTTTGAGGTTTGTCCCGCCTTGCCACGACAATCGCTTGCTGAGCGATATCTCTGGGTCCGATTTCAACGCGGATCGGTATTCCTTTTTTGATCCATTCCCATCCCCTGGCCCCGCCGATATCCCGGTTGTCGATTTCAACCTTCAGCGGTTTTGAATCGTATCGGATTTCCTTCAACTCCCGGCTGAGGCGTTCACTGTATTCCATTACCGAGGCTTTTTCTTCCGCACTCCTATAGATCGGCAGGAGCGCCAGATGAGCGGAAGCGACTTTAGGCGGCAAAATGATTCCGTCGTCATCTCCATGGGTCATGATCACACCGCCGATAAGGCGGGTCGATGCCCCCCAGGATGTCGTCCATGCATATTCTTCCTTTTCTTCGGCGCTTTGGAATTTGATTTGAGAGGCTCTGGCGAAATTTTGCCCTAAAAAGTGGGATGTCCCTGTCTGGAGGGCTTTTCTGTCTTGCATCATCGCTTCGATGGAAAGGGTGTCAACAGCGCCGGGAAAACGTTCCGATGGGGTCTTTTTTCCCTTAATCACGGGGATAGCCAGGTAATTCTGAGCCAGTCTGGCATAGATATCCAGCATTAGCCTCGTCCGTTCGAGGGCCTCGCCGGGCATGGCATGAACCGTATGCCCTTCCTGCCACAGAAACTCGCTTGTCCGAAGAAAAAGGCGTGTTCGAAGCTCCCATCGTACGACATTTGACCACTGATTGATCAATAAGGGGAGATCCCGGTAGCTGGAAACCCATCTTGAAAAGGAGTCCCCGATGATGGTTTCGGAAGTGGGTCGGACGATGAGAGGCTCCTGCAACGGCCCTCCGGGTAAAAGGTTTCCATCCGGCCCTTTTTCGAGCCGGTGATGGGTTACGACGGCGCATTCCTTTGCAAATCCCTCCACGTGTTGCGCTTCTTTTTCGAGAAATGAAAGTGGGATAAAAAGAGGGAAGTACGCATTCCGGACCCCTGTCTCCTTGAACATTGAATCAAGAGCCTGCACGATATTTTCCCAAAGGGCATACCCCCAGGGTTTGATGACCATGCATCCTCTCACGGACGACCGTTCAGCCAGATCGGATGCCTTGATGACTTCCTGGTACCATTCCGGAAAATCCTCTTCACGTGTCGGTGAAATCGCCGCCTGCCCCTTTTTGTTCATGCGTCTCCTTTTAGTTTTCCTTCAAGTTTCTCAACTTCCTGCAAAAGAACATCCACCAGCCGGTCCTGGGGGAACTTTTTCACCACTTTCCCCTTTCTAAAAAGGATGCCGGTCCCATCTCCTCCGGCAATCCCGATATCGGCCTCCTTTGCTTCACCGGGTCCGTTGACGACACAACCCATGATGGCCAGTTTAATGGGAAGCGGTTTTGTGATCAGGGCTTTTTCAATCTGATCCACAATCCCGAAGAGATCGATATTGCAGCGTCCGCAGGTCGGGCAGGAAATGATTTCCGGTCCATGCCGCCGGATATTGAGCGCTTTTAAAATTTCATACCCCACACGGATCTCGTCCGCCGGGTCCCGGGTTAAGGAAACCCGGATAGTGTCGCCGATCCCTTCGGCAAGAAGCATCCCAATACCGATGGCCGATTTCACCATCCCTGAATAGAGGGTGCCGGCTTCTGTAATGCCGACATGGAGAGGGAGATCTGTTTTTTCGGCAAGGAGCCGATAGGCTTCCACTGTGCGGGGCACATCGGATGCCTTAAGAGAGACCTTGATGCTGTGAAAGTCAAGATCCTGCAGCATTTCGATATGCCGCATGGCGCTCTCAACCATCCCTTCAGGGGTCACTCCATGATGTTTCCGAACAATCTCTTTTTCAAGGGAGCCTGAATTAATGCCGATCCGTATTGGGATGCGGCGCTCTTTGGCGCAAGCCACGACGGAAGCCACCTTTTTTTTCCCCCCGATGTTTCCAGGGTTGAGGCGAAGCCCGTCGGCGCCTGATTCCGCCGAGGCGATGGCCAGCCGATGGTCAAAATGGATATCGGCAACCAAAGGGATGGATATCTGACTTTTTATGGCGCGGATCGCCCTTGCCGCTTCCTGATCCGGAACCGCAACCCGGACAATTTCGCAACCGGCCTCTTCCAGGCGCTTGATTTGGGCGACCGTGGAAGAGATATTCTGAGTTGGCGTGTTTGTCATGGATTGAACGGAAATCGGGGCAAGTCCTCCGACCTTGACGGGTCCAATGGAAATCTGACGTGTTTGTCTCCGGTGAATGACAAAGGGCATTAACTCGATATTCCTCTTCGTTGTGTCCTACTATAAAAGAGTTTGACGTTAAACACAATATACAAAACGGATCTCTGCGCAATCAGAGGATTAACCCGCCTCCGCAGGAGTCGGACGAATCTTCGCCAACTTATCATCTATCCCGCTGGGGGCGGGTAAACCATCATTTGCATGGGGGGGTTCCTTAAGGTATAGCCCAGTTGGTTCAACCAGAGGGACATTTTATTTCGGTGATTAGCGGACTTTTACTGCCGGCGGTGATACCATTGCTCTTCAGGAAACTACAGATAGGTAAGACAAGCCTACAAGGAGTTCTCCAGGCACTTGACCGCAGAAGGAAGCTGCTCTTCCCATCAGCGTTTGAATTTCTGAAAGAACCCCAGGGCTTTGCGCTTGGATGACGCATAGAAGATGGATCTGATCTCGTCGCCAATGAGCTTTTTCAACATCCGCGGCACCTTGGCCAGAACATTGCGGGCCACATGGATCCGGCACCGTCGGATTTTGGCTTTCGGGAATTCTTCCTTGAAGGTCCTCTCCAGCCCCGGCAAGCCGTCCATCACCCCTAAAGTCGCGCGGATAGATAATCAATGGCAATAGCCACGCCTTTTCTATTGTCGAGTTTCAGGCAAACTTCATTTTCAAGGCCGGCGCTTCGATCGACGAAGACAACATTTTCATTATTGAGTGATTCATATAGTGCCCGCTTAAAAGACATCGAAGGGATGATGATCATACCACCTACTAATCTGGATTTGAGCATCTCTAAATGTTTTTGTTCCTTCTCCGGCTTATTTTCGGAATTGCAGAGCATAATGTTGTAATTGTGTTTGCGAGCAGTTTCTTCCGCACCTTTAATTAGACTGATGAAAAAAGGATTTTCAATATCAGGGAAAATCATCCCGATTATTTCGGTGCTTTTGAGCTTCAAACTGCGAGCCACCAGATTAGGTATATAATTCAGTTCCTTGATGGCTTTTTTGATTCTTGATTTTACTTCAGGACTGACATAGCCGACTTTATTGATATACCGAGAAACAGTGGCTATAGAAACTCTCGCTTTTTTTGCAACTTCTCGTTGAGTAACCATGATTTTACGTTTATTACCCTTTGCCTTGTCTATTCTTCTCTATCGAGCTTTTTTATAAACCACTTATGCAATTTAAGTTTGTAAAATCAAACCCCTATTTTTCAGTCTGTATTGGATAAAATATATATTGCATCATATTCCAGCCTAGTCAATTGTTTGACTTATTTCAAATCATTACAGCCAAAATTGGTAACGCACAGCAGTCTCTCAACTCATTTTAGTTTTAAATAACGCGGTCACTGCCGCCGTCAATTGGCACCTGTGCCCCTGTTGTTTTAGCAAAAGGAGCCCCGGCCATAGCGCATACCAGCTCAGCTATGTCTTTCGACCTCAACTCTGTTTTCAATAGATTTTTGGTTTTATACTCTTGAACTGTCAAACCGTAATGTGCAGATCTATTTTTCAAAACCTCTTCGGTCCAAATACCGGTGTCATACACGGCGTCAGGATGGCACATATTAACGCGGATGCCATATCCCGCAAGCTCCAGTGCAGCCACTCGAGCCAGTTGGACCAATCCCGCCTTGGTGACGGAATAGGCCGCTGCACCCGGCCCGGGCGCTGGAACGTTTTTAGACGCAATAATGATTACTCCCGGATTGATCCCATAGCGCAGATAAGGAATAGCCATTTGTAAAAGGCGCTGCTGGCTGGTCAGGTTGATTTCGAGGGCCTTATTCCAAAAGCTTGAATTCATGTCTTCAATTCGCATACTCGGAGGGAAGATGCCGGCGTTAAGTACCAGTATATCCAGTCCGCCGAAACTTCGGACGGTTTTATTTACCACATCTTGCATTTCATTATAGTCGGTTACGTCGCAGACAAGACCCAGCTGATCTGCTCCGTTGAATGTTTCGGTAATTTTTGGACTCAAATCTACACCAACTACAGCCGCACCCCTCTTATTGAATTCCTGAGCGCAAGCAAAACCAATGCCGCTTGCAGCACCGGTAACCAGCACGATCTTTCCCTGAAATTCCGGATCAGCCGTCGTCTTCTTCAGCTTAGCTTGCTGCAACTCCCAATATTCCATATCGAAAATATGGTCTTCGGAGAGCGGTTTCCAACCGCCCAGCGCTTCGCCCCACTGGATAGCTTTCATGGTATGCTGTGCAATATCAAAAACCACCCTGGCTTCCTTAAGATTGCGGCCAAACGAGACCATGCCATAATTCGGCCAAACCGCCCATCGCGGAGCAGGGTCTAATTGCACCATCTCGCCATCGTCGTGCCGCTCAAAATAATTGTTGTACGCATTTACGAATTCTTTCACTGACTGAAAAACATCTTCACTAATGATAGCAGGGCTGGGCTTGGTGCGGATGGCATGATCCGGGGTAATACAGCAACTATTGGTAATGTCGCTCAGGTTTGACAACCCAGCAAAACCGCATGCATCAGAGCTCCTGTCGAGAAGAGCTACCATCGCCTCTCCTCCGGCTTTGGATACCGCCAATCGAAGTTGAACAAGTTTGCTCAAATTTTCTTGAGGATTCATTTTAGCAAGAGAGTCAAGGGCTCCTTGGTCTTTAAGGAATTCTTCGGCTTGCGTGCAAATCCGTATCATTTTTTCATAGGCAATTTTGCAGTTATCACTCCAGGTAAAGACACCATGGTTTTCTATAATCAGGCCTTCAATTTTGAAGAAATCCACTTCCTTGGTTAATTCATAAACTGCTTTTGAAAGCATAAATCCCGGCTTGTAATAAGGCGCTAAAACAACGGCAGGTCCATAAACTTCTTTGATCAATTCTCGGCATCTTCTGTTGTTTGTGAGAGTTACTACAGCATCCGAATGGGTATGGAATATATATTTAAACGGAATGACCGCATGGAGGATAGCTTCCAATGAAGGATTGGGTGCCTTTTGATTAATCATTGATGCTCGTACTAAATCGACCATGTCTGCATCCGACAGTTGATCCAGGCCTGCCATGCGTTTGAGAATGTCTAAGCGGGCAGGTGCGAAGCCTTCCTCCTCGACGGTCTCCATATCGTAGCCGCTACCTTTGATATAAATGATATCTTCAACATCACCAAAAATATTGTTAATTTTGGTCTTGACAGACGAATTCCCGCCGCCGTGAAGAACCAATTCAGGCGCACGTCCTAGTAATCGAGTCGAGTAAACAATGAGTTTCAATGAATCCTTGACGAATGCACTACATTCGCCGTCATTCCACAAGCTTTTCATAAAAATACCCTTTTTTTATTAATTTCTGTATTCGGTATTTCATAAAAATAGTCCTTGTTAAGCGTTTGATAAAAATCTCAAGTAACCTGAATATATGTAAACGTATAAACTGTTCTTTTTTATATGTCAACTCCACCTCAGAATAGATAACCACGAATTTTGCCGACCTGCGAAGCGGCATCTATGTCAAGCCGAACTTAACCAGAAGGCTTTCGAGCCGCTTCTTATACCAACCCTTGTAAGTCTCCCGCCCCTCGACAATAAAGGTGGGATATTTTCGAACCCAGTGACGCATGGATTTATTGACTCCCAAAATGGATTGGGCGTCGATGAGTTTGATGAGAAGACGGTGTTTATAAAGTAGAACCAGATCACGGATCCAGTCGGATAGTTACAAATACTCCTCTTTTAAGTCCGGAGGATACTCGTCCATCTCTCGCTGATGGAACTTTTGGTCAAGCCTCGCTTCACCGAAGAGGATCTCACAGTGGGGTAAGTGATCGAAATGCGTGATCACATGAGCCACAATGTCCAGCTGTATGGGTCTCATCAATTTTCTCCTGTTGCCGTATCAATTGACGATCGTCAGATCCCTGCCGGAATGGAAACGATTACGCCGCACCGCTATCCTTATTACGGGTTTCTTCTTTTCGAAGCACTCTTCGCAGCATTTTTCCAATCAGGGATTTGGGCAGATCCCCTCTGAACCCCACTACGCGGGAGCTTTGTAGGAAGCCATCCTCTCGCGGTAAAAAATCATGATCTCCTCCGCCGTTACGGGTTGCTCCTCCTTCAGCACGATAAACACCTTGACCGTCTCGCCCCTCTTCTCATCGGGCAACCCAATCACCGCGGCTTCCTTCACTTTGTGGTGTTCATGCCGACGGTGAGGCCGTAGCTGTGGAATAAGGGCATGACAGAGGCCAGGATATCCTTGGCCTCTTGACTCTTGGCACAGACATTGTTGCGGTGGCATTGGAAACCAGGTTGTAGTGAGCGAGTTACGCGCCTTTGGGTTCTCCGGTCGTGCCGCCCGTATAGATGAGGACAGCCATTTCCTGGGGATTCGTTTCCTCCGGTCGGGAGACTTCCTAACCGGAGGCTAATTCAGGAGAAAGGCGCTTCGATGACAAAAGAAAATATCCAAGGGGGCTTACCCAGGATGCAATTTTTAACCGTGTTACGGTGAAGCTCTAAATGCTTTACGATAAAACGCATGCTGAGATCTTGAATGTGAGGCACAAATTTTTATCTTCGAGATTTCATGTGCCCTGCTATGATTTTGTAATGATCTCAATCCTTGATCGCGCCAAAAGTCAGGCCTCTAATTAAGTATTTCTGGACAAAAATAGCTAACAAGAGAACTGGGATTATTATCGCAGTCCCAGCAGCACTGGCCTGTTGCCAGGGCAATTCCGCAATGGCAACAGGCATTGTTTTTGCTTCAGTTTGCGTTAGTAATAAGGCGATTAGAAATTCACTCCACGAAAATATGATGCAGAATATAGATACCGCCATTATGCTGGGCCTAAGTAAAGGCAACAATAATTTATAAAATACCTGCAGACGAGTTAAGCCATCAACCATGCCAGCCTCTTCAATCTCTACCGGAAGAGATAGTATGAATTCTCTCATCATCCAAACCACAAATGGTAGGTTGAAAGTCGTGTGTGCAATTATTAATCCAAATCGTGTATCAAGCAATCCAAAGCGTTTCATTATCAAGAATATGGGAGTTACTGCTGCGAAAGGTGGAATCACTCGGATAAGAAGGATGAAAAGAGAAATTTCATTGGCACCTTTAATTCGAAACATGGTTAATCCATAGGCTGCTAACGTTCCGAAAACCATCGAGATTATCGTTGTGCCAAAGGCAACTGCAATACTGTTATAAAGATAATAGAGGATGGGTTTTTTAGTAAATAGATTGATCCAGGTTTTAAAAGTTGGTTTAAAAATAAATAATTTTGGTGGAATAGCCCAGATGTCGAGAGCGGATTTGATGGAGGTTAGAAACATATAAAGAATTGGGAAAATGAAGTAAATTATAATCGCCGCAACAATAAAATAGAATAAGACCGGACGCAACAATTCTTTTTTATTATCCATTTCAGAAAATTCCAGTATTTCTAAAAGGTTTACTTTACTAGTAAATTTAAAAATTTTTATTTCACTTTTGTTGTGGATCCATAACTCTCCAGTGATGCATTTTGAATTGGTATTTATCAGCACGATATAAATTTAAACCACATTCAACAAAAATTCCTTCTTTTGTATAAACAGTCCTGGTCAAATAAAAAACTGGAAATCCTCTGGGAACGTCAAGTCGTGTAGCATTTTCTTTGTCTGCCCTAATAACTTCAATAGTTTCCTCAGCCTCAAATGGTTGAAATCCTCCTTTCGCAAGCAGATGATACAAAGATTTATTTTTAATATGTTCAGGGTCAATTCCTATTCTTCCCCAAATACATAGCGGAATTAAAGCGACCGAAAGACCCAGAATTTCATTGTCTGAATAGACAACTCTTTCAAGCTTTATTACTTTTTCCCCACGTTCCATTCCACAGATTTTTTGTGCTTTGACAGGAGGGCTGGACAAAATTGCGAAAGAAACAAGCTTTGTCCGCGGAGTTCCTCCGGCCGCTCTGATCTCTTCATGAATTCCCAGAAGGCCAGGAACTTGTCTAGTTAATTTGTCCTGTTTGACAATGGTGCCTCTGCCTTTTTTTCGGAATATAAGACCATCGTACGCCAAAACACCCAAAGCCCCCCTCACTGTAATGCGACTGACTCCATATAATTGTCCAAGTTCTTTTTCTGTTGGAAGTAAGTCACCTTTTTTCAATTTGCCTTTGGTGATGTCTGAGCGAATTAAATCAGCAAGTTGTGCGTAGAGTGGCATTAGACCGTTTTTTCTCAAATTTCCATGGTTGATAAAAGTAATATTAGTAAATCTATTCTTTTGATCGCCGGGTTGCATTAAAAAATAATCCTTTTCATAAAGTTCAACAGACTTGTCCAAAATCGGTTTTAGTGTGTTGAGCGAATCAGTTGGCAGTTGAAAAAATCCTTCTTAATAAGGCAAGGTTGTGATCGCCAAACCAGCAACCTGCAACCGACAGCCCGCAAAGGAGGATACCCCATGGTAACGATTGAAACTCGAATATATTCCCAAATACCATCCTGAGCTTAATTTCCAAGAAAGACTGTGGCGCATGATGCGCTATGAAAAAACCACAAATACTTATTATGAAATCTTTGAACAGATGGATCGCGCCGTCTTTAATCGCTCGCGCATACAGCGACCTGATAAAATTCAATCATTATGCCATGTTATTTAGGACGCTCACTATAATTCATTTTTTTATGCGTTTAATCTTATGAACAGCAAATAAGGCTTGACACAGTTCGAATAGTTGAATAAATGTTATAACAAAGATGTCATAATGTATTTTTACATAATGGATATATCATCCTATGTCAACAATACATAATTCCAAATGCAAAATCTAAAAATCTCCTGTCAAGCACAATCCATGTTTAATTCTCATCAAGGAGGGGGTCTGTGGCGAATATTCAAATGAAAAAATTATGTAAGAATTTTGGCAATGTAAAGGCTGTTATAGATCTAGATCTTGATATCCAAGACAAAGAGATGGTGTGCTTGTTAGGACCTTCCGGATGCGGCAAGACCACATCTCTTCGAATGTTAGCCGGTCTCGAACGTCCCAGCTCAGGAACAATCCTTATCGGAGAAAGAGATGTTACTGATTTGTCTCCCAGGGACCGTGATATTGCCATGGTTTTTGAAAATTATGCCCTTTACCCCCAGATGACTGTATTTGAAAATATTGCCTTTCCCTTGAGAGTCAAGAAGCTGCCTAAAGACGAAATAAAAAAAAAGGTTGAGGAAGCGGCAGAAATTTTAGAAATCGAAAATTTACTTGATCGGGGCATTACTCAGTTAAGCGGCGGGCAAAAACAACGCGTAGCCATGGGGCGAGCGATTGTTCGCAATCCATCTGCTTTTTTAATGGACGAGCCCATTTCTCATCTTGACGCTAAGTTGAGAGCCCACATGCGCGGTGAGATAAAAAGGCTTCAAAAAGACCTGGGAACAACGACGGTATATGTTACCCATGATCAGTTGGAAGCCATGTCGATGGCTGACCGTGTCGCTGTGATGAATGACGGGGTCCTGCAGCAGTTAGGGACGCCTGGCGAGATTTTCAATGATCCAGTCAATGAATTTGTGGCAGGCTTTATCGGTGATCCTCCGATTAACTTCATTGATGGCCAGTTGGTTTCAGAAGGCGGAAAAATGTATATTCGAAACGATGAATTTTCTTTTGAGATCCCGCAACAAAGAGTTTCTGTTTTGACAGAAACACCCTCGGTCGTATTTGTTCGACTAGGTATCAGACCCACTCATTTTTCGATCCATAACAAGCAAGCCGATCAAATGGGTATTCCTGCAGAAGTATATATTAGTGAGCCATTGGGAGAAGTCCAGATTATTGACCTAAGCTTCCGAGACAAAATAATAAAAGTCGTAACAAGCCCGGATATTAAGACCGAAATCGGTGAAAAAGTCTGGTTGTCATTCGATTTTGATAAAGCGAATATTTTTAACAAAGAAACAGGAATGAAGATCGGTTGATTAATTTTGGTTTCTAATCGAATAAACCGAATTTAGACCAAAGGGGGTGATCAATAATACTTTTTATGAACCCAGGACACTTAATTATTAAACCACTACTGATCAAGGAGGGGACACCATGAGGAAGCTATCAAGAATTTTATTGTTTGGCTTAATTTTAGGAATAGTTTTCATTTTTAGCTCTAATTTAATGGCTTTTGACCTTGCTGGAGCGTCAAAGCCATACAAGGGGCAAACCCTCACCTTATCCCTGATGGCCGGGTACAAGGTTAATGAAGTCATTCCCCAAATTGGGAAAGAGTTTACCAAGATCACCGGCATTGAACTCAAATATGAGTCCATTCCCTACTCTGAAACCCTTGAAAAACACATGATCGCTCTTTCCACCGGCAGCAGGACCTATGATTTGTTAAATATCGACAACCTGTGGTTTCCTCAGTATGTTAGCTATCTTCGACCCCTTGATGACTACATGAAAAATCCGAAATTGGCCGACCCCAATTTCGATGTAAAAGATTTTGTTCCTGAAGTGCTGCAGGGTTATCAATGGGAAGGCAAGACCTATTCATTTCCGGAAGGCTATTTCTTCCCAGTTCTGATCTACCGCAAAGACCTTTTTGAAAAACATGGCCTGACCGGTCCTCCCAAAACTTACCAGGAGTTTTATGAGTATGCTAAAAAGCTGACCGAAAAGGAAGGCGGTACAACGGTTGTCTACGGCGCGACCGAGCAAGGCCAAAGGACGGGAATTTTCGACGAACTCTGCACACCCTATTGGGGTAAAGGCGGCCAGCTTTTCGATAAAAAACTCAAACCGATATTCGACAATCAAGACATGCTAAACGTCCTGACCATCTATCAGAAGATTTACACCGAGGGTTTGGCCCCGGCCGGAAGCACCGACTTCGAACTGGGTGAGGCCGCAGCTTTTTTTGCTCAAGGCAAAGCCGCAATGATGTGGAACTGGTCCATGATGGGAGCTGATCTGGAAGATCCAAGCAAATCCAAAGTTGCGGGTAAACTGGGATATACGATGTTCCCCAAGGACAATCCCAAGGCCGTCCACTATGTGCGGGAAGCTTCGACCGGCCTGTGCATTCCCAAGACCGCTACAAACAAGGAAGCTGCATTTCTCTTTGTACAGTGGCTCAACAGCAAGGGTACCCTGCTGAAGGTGGAGGCGGAATATAAAACCGGCCATCCATCCAGATACTCGGTTATGAGGGATCCCAAAGTTGCAAAACTTTTTCCCTACTTCCCTCTCCTAGAAAAAGCGGCTAAAGATAATGCAGTTCGCCTCGTCCCCAAGATCGTAGAGTGGTCACAAGTAGATGATATCAGTGCTGTTTATTTTCAAAAGTGCATGATCGGCAAAATGAGTCCGAAAGACGCAATAAAAGAAGCAGTAAAAGGCGTGGAAAGGATGCTTGACGATAAAGGCTATTACTTTGAAGGCAAAGAGTATTCCGATCTGCTGACCGGAAGGTATAATTAGCGAATAGTTCGATTTGGGGAGGCCTTGGTTGATCCAGGCCTCCCTGATTTCAAGATTTTTCTGACCCAAAGAGGACTTAGTTACCTAAATGGATGCTGTAACTGAAGAGAGATATTTACCGTGGGGGTTGTTAGCACCGGCGCTGATCATCATTCTTTTGATCGGTGTCTTTCCGCTTTTTTACAACTTATTCCTAAGCATGCATTTTTGGAATTTGACTCGCCCTGAACTTGGCATGCGTTTTATCTGGTTTAAAAATTACACGTCTTTATTCACCTCGTCTCTTTTTTGGGAAGCTTTTTTAAGGACGTTCGTATTTACGATTGTTGCCGTCGGATTGGAGATGTGTCTTGGATTCGGGCTTGCCTTGTTGTTTAACCGCGATTTCAAGGGAAAATCGATCGTATTCCCGATAATCCTGATTCCCATGATCACCACCCCGATTGTGGTCGGCCTAATCTGGCGCTATATGTTCAATGGTGAATTTGGCTTTGTCTCTTGGATTTTACAGGTGGTGGGTACCGATGTCCATGCGGTCCTGTCGAACCCTGCTACGGCTTTGCCGGCCGTCATATTCGTAGATGTATGGCATTGGACCCCTTTTGTTTTTCTGCTGTCTTTGGCTCGGCTCGGCGCCTTGCCCCGGTCACCTTATGAAGCCGCCGAAATAGACGGTGCCAGCACCTGGCAAATTTTCAAATGGGTCACCTTTCCGATGATGAAATCGGTTCTTTTGGTGGCTTTGTTGCTGCGAACCATGGACGCCTTCAAAATATTTGATGAGATTTTTATTATGACCCAGGGCGGACCGGGAGATGCCACCGAGGTGCTCAGCCTTGAGATATATCGCCAGACCTTCCGGTATTTCAATATGGGCAAAGGTTCTGCCCTGGCCATCGTTATGCTGATTGTCATTATCATCATTAGTAGAATATATCTAAAAATTTTCCAGAAAGAAGAAGCTGTCGTACAGCAATAAAGGGAGAAGCAGTCCGATGGTAAAAGAACATGGAACATTTTACTGGGTCATATTCTACTTGGTTATTATAGCTGCCGTCATATTTTTCTTATACCCTGTCGTTTACCTATTTATGACTTCTTTTAAGTCCCGGCTGGATATCTATGTAATGCCGCCAAAATTTTTTTTCGTACCAACATTGCAGGCTTGGGTAGATGCTTTTACCAAGAAACCCTTATTCCACTATTTTTTCAACAGTGCCGTGGTCTCCTTCGGAACAACCATCATCTCCTTAGTCTTCGGCACGTTGGCGGCCTATGCCTTGGCCCGTTTTCGTATTAAAGGGTCCAAGGATATTTCCTTTTTCATCCTTTCTATACGGATGTTCCCGCCAATTGCGGCAGCAATCCCCATCTTCCTTTGGATGAAACAGCTTGAACTGATAGACACGCGGTTTGGCTTGATATGTGCCTATACCGTCTTTAATTTACCTTTTGTCGTCTGGATGATGCGCGAATTCATCATAGCGATACCCCAAGAATTGGAGGAAGCTGCAATGGTCGACGGATTGACGCGAATGCAGGCTTTTCGAAGAATTCTGCTGCCATTGCTGCGGCCCAGCCTGGTTGCGGTTGCCATCTTCTGTGTCATCTTTTCATGGAGTGAATTTTTATTTTCTTTTCTTTTGACTCAGACTGAGGCGAAGACGATGCCGGTTTCCATCAGCGAATTCATCACCTGGCGTGAAGTTACCTGGGAGCAAGTCAGCGCTGCCGGGACGGCCCTGATAATTCCGGTTCTGGTATTCAGTTTTTTTGTTCAAAAATATTTGGTGCGCGGACTTAGTTTTGGTGCGGTCAAGGAATAGATTGAGGCAGCGTTTTTAGTTAGGGTTCTTGTCAGATTTTACGAATGGAGGTTGGTTATGGCCAACTATCTTGTGGGGAGTGATGTCGGCACCGGCGGAACCAAGTCTGTCGTTATCGATGAAGAGGGGCACGTCTTAGGCTCTCATTTCATTGAATACCCCCTCGAAACCCCCCGGCCTGGTTGGGCTGAACATGATCCGGAGCTGTATTGGCGGGCTGTCGCGGACACGATTCGACATTCCATAAGCCAGGCGCGCATCGATGCGAAAGACATTCGCGGCGTCAGTATCAGCGCTCTTTCGCCGGCGTGTATCCTGGTGGATGAAAATCTCAACCCCCTGCAAAAAGGCCATATCTGGATGGATCGCCGAGCCACGGCGGAGTGCAAATGGCTCAAGGAAAACATAGGTGAGGATCGAATCTTTGAAATATCCGGTAATCCCACCGACCCTTACTATGCCGTTGCAAAATTGATGTGGGAAAAAAACAACCGCCCGGAATTGTATAAAAAAACTTATAAAGTTCAGACAGCTGCCTGTTATCCTCGAATGAAGCTGACAGGCAAGGCGGTCATTGACTATTCTAATGCCAGTTTAATGGGCATCTGTTTTGATATCCGAAAAAAGAAATGGGATGAGAAGCTGGCCGAGGAGATCGGAATCGACATCGAAAAGCTTCCCGAGGTTTATCCATGTCAGGAAGTGATTGGGGAAGTAACCCGTGAAGCGGCCGAAGAAACTGGCATGGCCTTTGGAACGCCGGTCGTAGCAGGTACAGTCGACGCAAACGCGGCCTGGCTGGCCATGGGCATGGTTGAAGATGGTGACAACTCCGTCGTCATGGGAACAGCCGGGGTCCTGGGCGTATGTCATGAAAAACCGGAATTTACAAAAAATATGATTACCATCATTCACGCCGCCAATTGTGAGAAGACATACACAACCCTGATGGCCCTTGTTTCATGCGGGGCACTCATCCGTTATTTCCGCGACAATTTGGGCCGGCTTGAAATGGACTCAGCCGCAAAACTCGGCATCAGTGAATATGACGTCCTGAATCTCGAAGCCAAAAAAGCTCCTCCCGGATCTGATGGCTTGATTGTTCTACCGTATTTCATGGGGGAAAGAACACCGATCTGGGATCCGCTGGCTAGAGGTGTCATATTCGGTCTTTCCCTTGCACATTCCAGAGCACATATCATCAGGGCGCTTATGGAAGGAGCCGGATACGGCATGCTTCATAATCTTGAATTGATACGCGAAAGTGGCCTTTATATTAAACCGGTTCTTACCATGGGCGAAGGGGGGGCTCACAGTCGACTGTGGCGTCAGATCGTATGCGACATCTTAAATGTGAATGGCGCCTATATGGCCGAATGCCCCGGTGCACCTCTTGGCAATGCCATAAACGCCGGCGTCGGCGTCGGCGTTTATAAGGACTATAGTGTCGCCAGTGATTGGGTTAATTTTTCCGACAGGATCGAGCCCAATCAAAAATTGCATGATAATTACATGAAATTTTACAAGATTTATCGCAACCTTTATCCCGCCCTCCGGGAAAGCTTTAAAGATTTGGCCGACGCGACGGGATACGTTTAAACCATGATTTTCAATCAGTAGTGTCCCAACGTCATTCAAATAATTTCAATTAGTTAAATCTTTGAAAAACTCCCGCCAGGTGGGCGATGATTCACATCTCCCTTAGCATGCTCATACTATTGCCGCCCAAGAAATTGAGTGCGCTCCATGTCCATCAGTTTGATCAGGTATTGACCAACGCTCTATTTGATTTCTACGCGGATCATTTCAAAAATATTCTCCAGCTTCTCTTGGATTTCCTTGAAAATGCCCACAACCTCTGGTACGCTAATTTCCACTTTCATGGGCGCTTTTCCTTTCTTTTGATGTTTTTGCCTAAAACCCATTTCAGATTTACATAAACGATTATACACTATCGAAAAGATTGAGTTAGGAGGAATAAGATGTCAATAGCTATTGGAAGTGATCACAATGGATTCGAGCTCAAGGAGGAGATCAAAGCCTACCTCAAGACCTTGGGCAAAGAGGTCGAAGATTATGGGGTGGCCTCTGAAGACCCTGTCGACTATCCCGATATCGCCGTCAAGTTGGCAGAAGCCGTCGCCCAGGGAAAACATAATCGCGGAATCCTTGTCTGTGGAACGGGTATCGGTATGGCCATTGCTGCGAATAAGGTTCCGGGGGTCTATGCGGCAACGTGTCATGATTCGTTCTCGACGGAGCGCGCAAGAAAGAGTAATAACGCCCAGATTATGACTATGGGTGCCCAGGTGATTGGCCCTGAACTGGCGAAATCCCTTGTGAACATCTGGTTAGAATCCGAGTTCCAGGGGGGTCGGTCCCAACCCAAGGTGGACAAGATCCGAAAGATCGAGGAGAAGTACACAAGGAAATAAAGCTACCCGCACACCGGACACCTGACTCGAATCTCCGGCTAGTGATCAACGAAAATGTCAATGCGTTGCTCTTTTTCTTCAACAATTACCTGTTTTATAAACCAGAGAAGACTAAGTCCTAAAATCTTTCCAAAAAAAATCTTGTCTTCCAAAGGAAGTTCTTATCATTAATTTTATACATTCAGTAATCAGGACAACCTTATTATCTAAAGGTTTATCCGTTGACATTTCTTGCGTTTATGGATTGCGTTTAACATAAATTTTGCATTTCCGACAGGGTCTTTGCCGTCAAAGATCGCACTGCCGGTTACAATCACGTCAGGACATAGGGCGGCCACTTCCGCAATGTTGTCTTTCTTAATCGCGCCGTCCACAAATACCAGAATATTCTTCTTCATTTTTCTGACCTGTGAAATCCTTTCAGGGAAAGCGGAGAGGAAGTTTTTGCTTGCGGTATCGGGACCGACGGCCAGCAGTAGTACGACATCCAGATTGTCAATAAAAGGAATAAGGGTGTCAACCTGCGTTAAAGGGTTCAGCGAAAGCCCTTTGATGATTCCTCTGTCAGGATCATTTGCATTTTGCATTCGGTCAATCCCGTGCAAGGCCTGACCGATATCACTGCAATATTCCGCCGAAAAGGTGAGGATGTCGGCGCCAGCCTTGATAAAGTTTTCAATCTGCCGCTCGGGTTTATCGATCAGCAAATGCACATCCTTGAGCATGGACGTTTTAAGCCCCTCAACAAACGACGATCCGACCGTGATTTTTGGCCAGATACAGCCGGCCATCACATCCAGATGCAGAAGGTTAATCCCGGCATCCTGAATGAGCCGTATCTGGCCGGCCAAATCCATCATATTCGCCGTCAGAATGCCGACACTCAGGGTCGGCAGATTGTTTTTCAGGTCGTTGAGAAGCATTATTTCTTCTTTTTCTTTTTAAGTGTTTCGTATAAACCAAGGGCGTCTTTGGGCCTCATATTCTCATGGACGACCTTGATTACAGCCTGCATCATCGCCTGGGGGGCATCGCTCTGGAAGATATTTCGTCCCATATCGACGCCGGCGGCGCCTTCCTGAACCGCGTTATAAGCCATCGTCAGGGCGTCAAGCTCAGGTAGCTTTTTTCCACCCGCCATGACAATCGGTACAGGACAGGAAGCCGTAACCGTATCAAAATCTTCCGGAACATAGTAGGTTTTGACGAACTGGGCGCCCAGTTCAGCGCAGATACGGCAGGCCAGACGGAAGTATTTGACATCTCGAACCATATCTTTGCCGACGGCGGTTACCGCCATCGTGGGGATGCCATAACGCATTCCCATATCCACAAGTTTGGTCATGTTGTGGATGGAACGAGTCTCGTACTCGCCGCCGATAAATACCTGAAGGGTAATCGCCGCCACATTCATTCGGATGGCATCCTCAATATCGACCGCCAGTTCCTCATTGGAAAGCTCTTTAAGGATGCTGGGTCCGCCGCTGCAACGCATCACAATGGGTTTGGTAATCGATGGAGGAACCACCGAACGTAAAATACCTCTTGTAAGCATCAGTGCATCCGCGTAAGGTATCAATGGCACGATGTTCAGGTCGATGCGTTCCAGTCCTGTGGTCGGCCCCTGAAAATAGCCGTGGTCAATGGCGAGCATGACGGTTCGGCCTGTCCGAGGGTTAAAAATATGCGACAGTCGATTCTTCATGCCCCAGTCAAGATTCCCGGCGCCTTTCAGGAAAAACCCTTCTGTTTTTTGTGGAACATCCGCATAATACTGTTTTTCTTTTTTACTGACATCTGCTTCCGGCATTTTGGGTTCCTCGCATTGTTTGGTTCATATTTTCGGTTACAGGCAATCTGTAAACGTTTCATTATAAAATACTGTATAACATACCGTAACCAAGTCGGCGCGATATCCTCATGGCGTTTTCCTTCACCAACTCTCCGATCTGTTTGAATTTGCTCGCCGGCATTCGATCCGACGGTCCGGTGGTCCAGATCGCTGCTACCGGATAACCATGCTGGTCCAGCACGGGCGCCCCAATGCACACCACGCCCACGAATTCCTCCTCACGGTCGATGGCATATCCGAGTTTACGGATTTCGCCCAGTTCCTTGCCTAAGGCCTTTTTGCTGGTTATCGTATGCACGTTAAAACGGGGTAGTTGCATCTGTTTCATCACTTTCTGTCGTTCCACCGGCGGCAAAAAGGCGATTTGTGCCTTGCAGGGAGCCGAGGTGTGCAGGTACAGGTGTTTACCGGGGCTGACCGTGAACTTAAAGTGATGCAGGCCCAGGACCTGCTCCATCACAATCCCCTTATCTTCCAGTAATGTCCCTAGCAGGACGGTTTCTTTCACACTGTCGCGCAGCTCCCGCATCACATCCATCGCGTTTTCCACGATATTCCTGTCGCTGATCGTTGTATATCCAATCGCCAGCAGCTTCCGCGTTAAAACAAAGCGTTTACTGCTGTCATCGCGCTGCAGATAGCCGCGGTCAAGTAAAGTCATCGTAATCCTAAAAACGCTGTTCTTGGGGATGTCCAATTTGTCGGCCATCTCACTCATGGTCAGCCCCTTATGATTATTGGCCAATAACTCGATGATAGCCAATGCCCGCTCCAGGCCGGGGACATGATGCAGCGAACCGTTTTGCTTGGCCGATGTTTTCATAACCATTTACTGCCTGAATAGTTACGCAATTACGAGGTGTTTCTAAACGCCGCCGCTTTGGCGGCTTAGCGCTTACCGTAATCAGAGGGCGCTCAATTCTATATATAGAATATAATTCTATATATAATACTTACACGCAGACCTGTCAAATATTATTTTTAGTGAACTTTCGGGAGGATGCCGAAATCTATTTTTATAACAATTCAGTGCATAGGCGGCGCGAGGGCTTCTTGAGGACGGCTAAAATGTTATTGAAGATAGAACAGCTTACGGCGTATCAGCGATATTTTGGGGCAGCGCTTCGTTCCATTCCTTTACACCGATAATTGGCTTGGCGAATTCAAAGACCTGTTTCCAGGTTGGCGCATTGAAATTGAACACAATATACAAAACGGATCTCCATGCAATCAGAGGATAACTCATCATTTGCATTGGACTGTTTTTCTGGATATAATTATCTTATTTTAATCCTCATTAAGACCAGCTTTAAAAGGAGAAAGCGGATGAGCATCTCACAAAAAAAAGATTTTTCGAAAAAACACGGTCCGGATGCACGGCCGGATGCAACAATTCAAGCTGAAATCGTTAAACGGGTAAAAAACAATGAGATCTCATGCACTGTCGCATTTGATATCTCAAAAGAGACGGGGATTTCAGCAGATCGGATCGGTAAGACGGCCGATCTGAGTGGAATGAGACTGGCAAAATGCCAATTGGGGCTTTTCGGTTATAAACCCAAGGGGAAGATCGTGGCTTCTGAAGAGGAAGTGGACTCGATGGTCAAGCAGGCTGTTTTGGATGCCCTTTCGGATGGAAAACTGTCATGTCGGGCAGCCTGGAACATCGCTTCGGATCTGGGGACTTCAAAGCTGAGGATAGGGAATGCCTGCGAGTCCATGAAAATCAAGATCGTATCCTGTCAGCTCGGCGCCTTTTAGTACGTTTTTATTCCATCCGGGCAAATGGATTGTGCCGTTTTTCGACACCGATGGTCGTTTCAGGGCCGTGTCCGGACATCACCCGGACGGAATCCGGCAGCTTGAACAGTTTTTTCTGAATGCTCGATATCAACGTTCCGTAGTCGCCTCCGGGAAAATCGGTCCGACCGATCGAACCTGAAAAAAGGGTATCGCCAACAAACACATATCCGTCCGAGTGAAGTGAGATCCCTCCCGGCGTGTGGCCGGGGGTATGAATCACACCTAATTTGATCCTTCCGAATTCAATCGTATCCCCTTCATCGATCATCTTGTCCGGCGCAGGAGAATCGTCTGCGGAAAGACCCCACCGGGCGGCGCTGGCTGATAGCAATTTGAGCATGGGAGCATCTAAAGGATGGATCAGAATATCGGCGCCTGTGGCATCCTTCATTTTTTTATTCCCTCCCACATGATCGAAATGACCGTGGGTATTGATGATGAATTTCAGCGTTAATTTGGATTTTGCAAGGGCAAAGAGAATTTTGTTCGTCTCATCTCCCGGGTCGATGACCGCCGCTTCATTTGTTGTATCACATCCGATGATAAAACAATTGGCCATGATCGGCCCGACCGTAAGCATTTGAATATTCAAAAGGAACCTCCTTGATCGGTTTCAAATCGGGTTGACCCCTCTTCTTTCTTGTCTATTTCTTCCTTTTTCATTGAGATCCGGATGCTGTCTAAAATACCGTTTATGAAAGATCCGGAATCGTCGGTTCCGAATTTTTTCCCCACATCGATGGCTTCGTTAATTGAGACTTTGGAAGGGATATCGTTTCGAAAGAGCATTTCGTAAACAGCGATCCGGATGATATTCCGATCAACGCATGACATCCGTTTCAATTTCCAGTGGCTGGAAAACTGATCGATAATGGAATCGATCTGGGCTCTGGAAAGGATAACGCCCCTCACCAGCTCGAGAAAAAATGGGAGCAGTTTCTTTGATGGCGGAAAATTGCTGCAGTATAGATCGACCATCTCTTCGGATAGAGCTTGATTCATGTCCATGAAAAACAGGGCCTGCATGGCCAGCTCTCTTGACCGGCGCCGGTTTCCCATGATTATTTCCGACCGATAACCTCCATCAGATTGGCCATTTCCACCGCTGAAACAGCGGCATTCCATCCTTTGTTTCCGGCTTTTGTGCCGGCCCGTTCGATGGCCTGCTCGATGGAATCGGTGGTGACGACCCCGAAGATGACGGGGATCTTCGTTTCGAGGCTGACGGCGGCAATCCCTTTGGAAACCTCGGCGCTCACGTAATCGAAATGAGGGGTGGCGCCGCGGATAATGGCGCCGAGGCAGACGATGGCGTGGTAGACACCTTTTTCGGCCATCTTCTTGGCCACCAGAGGGATTTCAAACGATCCGGGAACCCGGACAATTTCGATGTCTTCTTCTTTGGCGCCAAACCGGATGAGGGCGTCGAGGGCCCCTGAAAGAAGTTTATCCGTAATAAAGTCGTTGAAACGGCTGACAATCAGCGCGAATCGCTTCCCCTCGGCATTCAGTTTCGCTTCATACATTTTTGGCATATGCGCCCCCTATTGGTTAATCTGAAAGTCCTGATTCTCCCTAAAGCCGGATCATGGAAATGAACCGGGTCCTATGGGTTGACATCAATATTGAGAAGGTGTCCCATTTTCAGTTCTTTGCATTTCAAATAGCATCGGTTGTGCTCGTTCGGTTCGATGGCGATGGGGACCTGTTCCACAACGCTGAGGCCGTATCCTTCGAGCCCCACGATTTTTTTTGGATTATTGGTCAAAAGCCTCATTTTACGAACCCCGAGGTTGGCAAGGATCTGCGCTCCGATACCGTAGTTTCTCAAATCGGGTTTAAAACCCAATTTGATGTTTGCTTCAACGGTATCCAGCCCCTGATCCTGCAGGGAGTATGCTTTCAGTTTATTGACAAGGCCGATTCCTCTCCCTTCCTGTCGAATATATAGAAGAACCCCGCTTCCTTCGTCTTCGATCATCTTCATAGCTTTATGCAGTTGATCGCCGCAGTCACAGCGAAGCGATCCGAAGATATCTCCGGTAAGGCACTCGGAATGGACCCGAACCAGAGTGGCTCTATCCGGATCGATTTTTCCTTTAACCAGAGCGATGTGAAGAAAATCGTCCACAGCGTTTTCAAACACAATGGCTTTGAATTCGCCGGCAATTGACGTGGGGATGTGGGTTTCCGCTGCACGATGAACAAAGGATTCCGTTCTCATCCGGTATCTAATGAGATCGGCAATGGTGCAGATGCCGATGTTATATTTTTTACTAAACGCCTTAAGGGTGGGAATCCGGGCCATGGTCCCGTCTTCGTCCATGATTTCGCAGATCACGCCGGCGGGTTTGAGTCCGGCCAACCGGGCAAGGTCTACGGATCCTTCGGTCTGCCCGGCCCTGACCATAACGCCGCCGTTCCGGGCGCGTAAGGGAAAAATATGACCCGGACGAACAAGATCGCCGGGTTTGGAATCTTCCGCCACTGCCGCAAGAATGGTAGTGGCGCGATCATGAGCGGATATCCCCGTCGTCACACCACATCTTGCCTCGATTGAGACGGTGAATCCGGTCTGGAATCGTGATGTGTTGTTGTTCACCATAAGGGGAAGGTCGAGGGAATCAATCTTTTCACCGGTCATGGATAAGCAGATCAACCCTCGGGCATTCTTTGCCATGAAATTGACGGCCTCAGGCGTCACTTTTTCGGCGGCCATGGTTAGGTCCCCCTCGTTTTCACGATCTTCGTCGTCAACGAGGATCACCATTTTTCCTTGTTTGATTTCTTCAACGGCCTCTTCGATGGTAATTAACGGCATGGAACGTCATTTAACTCCCTTATTTAATATTCGGTTCTTTTCCCAACCGGTTGTGAAAATACTATAAAAATCCGGTTTTTTCCAGATACGCCAGATCCAGATCTCTCTTTTTTTCTTTTTGACCGGAGCGATCTGTTTCGGTCTGTAATATAAATCGTTTTACGTATTTGCCAATCATATCGGTTTCGATATTGACAAGATCGTCCCTTTTTTTCATCCCAAGGGTCGTCAACCGGATGGTATGGGGGATGATCGTCACTTCAAATCCGTTTCGGGTGCAAATGTTGACGGTCAGGCTGATCCCGTCAACAGCCACCGATCCTTTCTGGATTATGTATTGGGAAAGCTCCTCGGAAATGAAAAACGCCATTCTTGTGGCATTCCCTTCGGTTTTTTTTTCGATGATCCTGCCGATACCGTCCACATGACCCAGAACAAGATGTCCTCCAAGCCGGTCGGAGAGGCGAAGCGCCCGTTCAAGGTTGACCCTTTCACCGATCTTTGCTTGTCCTAGCGTGGTCTTGCTAAGGGTTTCAGGCGACGCGTCAGCGGCAAATCGTTTCCCAACAAGGGTAGCAGCCGTAAGGCAAGCCCCGTTTACGGCGATGCTATCCCCGACTTTGGTCTCCTCAAGTTCGAAATCGGAGATAAAAAGGAGCCGTTTTCCCATGCCTGAGGATTGAATCCCGCTAATGGTCCCCAATCCTTCAATAATCCCCGTAAACATCGGTTCGTCCGCTATGATTTTGCCACATCAAATTCTCCGGATTCCGGAATTACCGATATACCCTTCGATCATGACATCCTCATCGAATCGGCGGAAGCGGATATCCGTCACCGGGATGCATCCGGCCATCGATTCAGGCCCCATCCCTTTGCAAATCGGGATGCCGTCATCGTCGCCCAGTATTTTCGGCGCATAAAACAGAAAAATCTTATCGACAATCCCTGCGGACAAGGCCGATCCCAGGACGCGGCTTCCCCCTTCAATCAGAAGGCTCGAAATTCCCATTGCTCCAAGCCGGTTCATCAAAAGGTCGAGATCGATCAGGTTGTTCTTTACAGGAGATTGAATGATCTTGACGTTTTTTTGTTCGATTTTGGCCCGTTTTTCAAGGAGTTTCGGATCGGACCCGCTCATTTCTCCAACCACAAGAAGTGTATCAGAGTCGGATTTGATCTGCAATACCTTTGCCGTTTCAGGAATGGAGAGATGGGTATCCAGGATGATCCGAATGGGATCCGATCCTTTGCCTCCCGGCAAACGGGCGGTCAGAGAAGGGTCGTCCCTGATCACGGTGCTGATGCCGACCATGACGGCATCCGAGGCATGTCGAAGCCGATGAACAAATCGCCTGGATCGTTCTCCGCTGACCCACTTCGAATCTCCGGTCCTGGTGGCGATGCGTCCATCCAGGGTGGCGGCGCATTTTGCCGTCACAAAGGGCCTCCTGGTAAGAACATATTTAATAAACGCCTCGTTTAATTTTTCGGCGTCTTCGCGGCAGATGCCGAGAGTTACGGCAACCCCTCTTTTCTCAAGCGCCGCCGCCCCTCCCCCTTTCACGTCCGGGTTCGGGTCTCTCATAGCGATAACAACCCGTTTGATCCCGGCTTCAAGGATCGCGTCGGAGCAGGGAGCGGTTCGTCCGAAATGGTTGCAGGGCTCCAGATTGACATAAAGAGTCGCTCCTCCGGACAACCCCTTGGCATTCCGGATGGCCTCGATCTCCGCATGGGGCCCGCCTAATTTTTTATGGTATCCTTTTCCCACCACCGTTCCATCTTTAACCAGCACAGCGCCCACCAATGGGTTGGGAGAGGTATGCCCTCTGCCTTTGCGCGCTAGCTGCAAAGCCATTTTCATGAAATATCGATCATCCATGATTCGTTTATTTAGAGTAATGGAAAGCTGTTACTGCTTGTTTAGAAGAGTTTTCAGTTCGGCAAAAAAATCATTCACATCCTTGAATTCTCTGTATACGGAAGCGAATCGAACATAGGCCACATCATCCAGCTCATGGAGTTTTGCCATGATTTTTTCGCCGATCCATCGGGAAGGGATCTCCTTTTCACCTGCCTCCTTAAGGTCCCGCTCAAGATTATCGATGAATTCTTCAATCACATGGATGCTGATGTTCCGTTTCTCGCAGGCTCTTTTCATTCCGGAACGGACCTTCTCTCGTGAAAACAATTCACGCCGTCCATCTTTTTTAATGATCATGATGGGGATCTCTTCGATGTATTCATAGGTGGTGAACCGCCTGTTGCAGGTTATGCATTCCCTTCGCCGGCGGATGACATCACCGTCCTTGCCGAGCCTTGAGTCTATGACTTTATTATCGAGTTCCCCGCAAAATGGACACTTCATGAATCCTCCGTTTTCTGAAAATCCGCAAGACAGATGACTTCAACGTCTGCTTCCTTGAGCATTTCTCCGGACATCTGATCAGCATATCCGGAAGTGTAGCAAACTTTTTTAATACCGGCGTTAATGATCATTTTGGCGCATATGGAACACGGCAGGTTGGTGCAGTAGAGGGTCGCTCCTTTTATTGAGACGCCGTGGAACGCCGCCTGAAT
>Ga0154608_1178_pt3 | contig 25780 bp, 18 predicted proteins | sample Rifle2008BG13ft_FD_116037 | JGI IMG/M metagenome (GOLD analysis project Ga0154608, IMG submission 116037) | Deltaproteobacteria bacterium RBG_13_49_15 | reverse complement strand
TCGACACGATTCATCGGGCGGTTATCTCCTTGTCGTTCAATTGATGAAAGAGTTACGGAGAAAGTATCACATACAACACGGGGCGGAAAGCGGAAAATATAAAGCTCTTTGATTAAGCGCATTAAAATGCCATGAAAGATCTTGACAATATTATTTCCAAAAAATAGACTTAAATGTTTAAACTTTTAAGGCATTGTTGATCCAACCATCTGCTTGGAACCTGTGTTATGGACAATTCAATCGACGATGCGATCCGGTCCGGATTTCCAATCCGTTTGGAAGGGATGGTAGTCATTGTCGGCAGTTACGGGAGCGGGAAAACCGAGGTCGCCGTCAATCTGGCCGTCAATCGGAAAAAGGCCGGAATGGATGTAGCGATTGCGGATTTGGATCTGGTGAACCCTTACTTCCGGGCCAGGGAGGCGAGGAGGGCGCTTTCGGAACTGGGTATCAGGGTCGTCATTCCGCCGGAACAGTACCTGCAGGCGGATCTTCCGATCCTGACGCCGGCTGTCGCCGGTTTAATCCGAAACCCAACCCAGATATCGATCCTCGATGCGGGGGGTGATCCGGCCGGGGCCACTGCTCTGGCCGCCCTGTCGGACGCTTTCCGGGCGCTCTCGGCCACCGCAAAACCGCTTCATATACTCCAGGTAATCAACCCGTTTAGGCCGTTTACAGAAACCATCGAGGGATGCCTGAAAATCCGGGCAGGGATCGAAAATGCATCCAGGTTGTCTATCACCGGAGTCATTGGAAACGCCAATCTCATTGAAGAAACCCGGATAGAGGATATCGAACGGGGATACGAGTTTGTCGCCATGCTCTCTGAAAAAACAAACCTTCCCGTTGAATTCATCACGATTTCCAGGGAACTGGCCGGTCATAGCGATTTGCATCGGTTCTCGTGCCCGGTGCTTATGATTGAAAGGCAGATGGCGCCGCCCTGGGATCGGGCAGCGAAGCTTCAGTGAGAATGGCATGAGATATACCGGAATCAAAGGACAAAAGACGATAGATCAAAAAGAAAGGGGTTCTGTGTTCAATGGGATTCAAACACACGATTGACGTGAATCGATGCAAGGGTTGCGGCCTGTGCATCACAGTTTGCCCAAAAAACGTTTTGGAGATTTCCCCTCAGGTCAATACAAAGGGGTACTTTCCGGCATTTCAGGCGCGGCCTGAGGATTGTGTTTTTTGCACGACCTGTTGCATCATGTGCCCTGATGTGGCGATCACTATCGATAAAATCGCCAATAAAGCGGCTTAGCCGGAAACAACAGCAGAAAGGAAGAAAATGGGTAAGATATTAATGAAAGGGAATGAGGCTATCGGAGAAGCGGCCATTCGAGCCGGTTGCTTGAATTATTTCGCCTACCCGATCACGCCTCAGTCGGAGGTGGCGGAGTATCTGGCCCGCCGAATGCCTGAAGCCGGAGGTGTTTTTCTTCAAGGTGAAAGCGAAGTAGCTGTCTCTTACATGATTTTCGGAGCTTCGGGTTGCGGTGAACGGGCCTTCACCACGTCTTCAAGCCCCGGAATCAGCCTGATGGCCGAAGGGATGAGTTATATTGCAGGCGGCGAATGTCCGGCGGTCTTTGTTAATATCATGCGGGGAGGTCCGGGGCTAGGGGGGATCCTGCCGTCTCAGGCCGATTATCTTCAGGCGACCAAAGGCGCCGGTCACGGCGATTATCGCATGCTGGTGTTGGCTCCCGCATCGGTTCAGGAGGCCGTGGAGATGGTGATGACCGCATTCCCGCTGGCGGAAAAGTACCGGAATCCGGTCATGATTCTTGGAGACGGACTGATCGGCCAGATGATGGAACCGGTCGAATTTCCGGATCACCTTAAAACCGAACCGTCCAACAAGGACGACTGGGCTACCAATGGAATGGATACCCGAAAGAGCGATCGCCGGAACCTGGTGAAATCGCTCTATCTTGATCCGGAGTTGCTGAATTCCCACAATTTGAAATTAAAAGCCAAGTATGATCGGATGAAGCGGGAAGAAATCAGATATGAGACTTATCATACCGAATCGGATTACCGCGTACTGATCGTCAGCTACGGCACCATGAGCCGGGTCTGCCGGACGGCCATCGACGAACTCAGGTCTCAACGTCTGGATGTCGCCATGGTCCGGCCCAAGACGGTCTTCCCGTTTCCGGAACAGGCGGTACTGGTTGCTTCGGAAAAGGAAAGCTGCGAACAGGTAATCAGCATCGAAATGAGCATGGGGCAGATGGTGGAAGATGTGGAACGGAGCGTGAGAGGAAAGCGGCAGGTTCACTGGTTCGGGAAATGCGGAGGGGAGGTCCCGACACCCGAGGAAGTCATAGATGCTATAAAAGCGCTGGTGAAGTAAAATCGAGGCGTTTGCCTTCATTATTTAAGGAGTTTAAAACATGGGGAAAATATTTTGTAAGCCGGTATCCCTTTCGGATCAGGCGACCCATTATTGCCCGGGGTGCACCCACGGCGTAATCCACCGACTGGTTGCGGAAGTCATCGACGAACTCGGAGTGCGAGGGCGGACCGTCGGTATCGCACCGGTGGGATGCGCGGTTTTGGCGTATAATTACTTTACGTTTGATTTTCAGGAGGCGGCTCACGGGCGGGCGCCGGCCATGGCCACAGGGATTAAGCGGGTCAGGCCGGATTTAATCGTTTTCACCTATCAGGGAGACGGCGACCTGGCCAGCATCGGGATGAGTGAAATCATCCATGCCGCCAATCGCGGTGAAAAATTTACGACGGTTTTCGTGAATAACGCCGTCTACGGCATGACCGGAGGGCAGATGGCGCCAACGACCATGCCCAACCAGCGGACCACCACCAGCCCTTTTGGAAGGAACGTGGAAGAAGTCGGAATGCCAATTAAGGTTGCCGAACTGATTTCCGCTCTTGAAACTCCGGCGTTCATTTCGAGACAATCGGTCATTAAGCCGAAATATGTGGTTCGCGCTAAAAAGGCGATCAAGAGAGCCTTCCAGTACCAGATCGAAAAGCGGTGTTTCAGCCTGGTGGAAGTGGTGAGCACTTGTCCCACCAACTGGGGGATGACGCCTGTTGAAGCGGTACAATGGGCGGAAGACGTCATGCACCCTTATTATCAGTTGGGGGATAAAAAATCTCCCGATCCGATCAAGGACAAGGAGGACTGATGCAAAGCGAAGTGATGTTTGCCGGCTTTGGAGGACAGGGGATTCTGTTAAGCGGGAAGATCCTGGCAGAGGCAGCAATGGATAAGGGGATGGAGGTGGCTTGGGTTCCGTCATATGGGCCGGAGATGCGCGGGGGAACAGCCTATTGCACGGTCGTCATCAGCGACCGGCCGATCGGATCCCCCATTATCCGGAATCCGATGCACCTGGTTGCCATGAACAGACCATCACTGGAAAAATTTGCCGGCGTGATCAAGCCAGGAGGCGTTATTCTCATTAACACCTCACTGATACCGATCTCGTCCGGCCGGAAGGATGTGGACGAAGTCCAAATTCAGGTGACGGATATTGCCAAGACGCTTGGCAGCGTCAGGGCGGCCAATATTGTGGCGCTGGGCGCCTTTGTCGCAAGGAGCAAGATCATCGAATTTGATATTTTAGAAAATGCGGTGCGGAATGAGTTTAAAAAGAAAAAAGAGTTTATTTCGCTAAACCTCGCCGCTTTGCAAGAAGGAAAGAAGGCCGCTCAGGCATGAATGGGACGGCCGGCCGGGGGAAATTGGGGGCGGAAAACAGGATGAAACAGGGAAATCAATATCGCAAGAAATTAGAATTGCCTGTTCCGGAGTATATCCGTTCCATTCAACCCTACGCTCCGGGGAAACCCATCGAAGAGGTGGAACGCGAATATGGGATCATCGGGGCCGCCAAGCTGGCATCCAACGAAAACCCTCTGGGGCCGTCGCCCAAGGCCATTGAAGCCATCATTAAGGCGCTTCCGGATCTGAACCGATATCCGGACGGGAGCGGAAAGACGCTGGTTGAAAAACTTGCCGCAGCGTTAAAAGTGGCGCCTGGAAACATCGTCCTTGGGAACGGTTCGGATGAAATCATCGGAATGCTTGCCAAAGCGTTTTTGAGATTCGGAGATGAAGCGATTCTTCCCAGACCCTCCTTTCTGATGTATGAGATCATGATCCGCTCCGTCGGCGCTCTTCCAAGAGAGGTGCCTCTGGTCGGTTATGAAACGGATTTAAAAGGGATGGCTCTCCGGATCACCCCGAAGACCCGCATCATCTTTCTAAACAATCCGCACAACCCGGCCGGAACCATCATCTCCAAAACCGATTTCGACTCTTTTTTAAACACCGTACCAGACGGGATAGTAATCGTCGTAGATGAGGCATACATCGAGTTCGTGAGGGATCGCCGATGTCTGAACAGCCTCCTTTATCAGGATTCGGGGAAGCCGGTGGTGACGCTCAGGACCTTTTCCAAAGCCTACGGACTTGCCGGGCTCCGGATCGGGTTCGGGATCATGGATCCTGAAATTGCCGAACTTTTGAATAGGATCCGGCAGCCGTTCAATGCGAACTCCCTGGCTCAGGTCGCTGCTGCAGCCGCCCTTGATGACTTTTCCTTTGTTGAAAAAACCGTTGAGCTGGTGCATTCCGAAATCGATTTTTTATATAAATCGTTAACCACGCTAGGGGTTCGCTATTTTCCGACACAGGCCAATTACCTGCTGTTGGACGTGGAGGGTAACGCGGACGAGATGTTTGCGGAAATGCTTAAAAAAGGGATCATTGTGAGATCCATGACGTCATACGGTTATCCGAACTATATCCGGGTGAGTGTCGGAGTGCATGACCAGAATATCCGGTTCATCGAAGCACTTAAGAACCTCCGGTGATCCTTACGTGAAAAGAGAGGATGGCGTCACGGAAGCGCTTCTTATTACCATTGACGGCCCGTCCGGCGCCGGAAAATCGACGGCCGGGCGTGCTCTGGCAAAACGGCTGGAGTGCAACTATATCGATACCGGAGCGCTCTACCGGGGTGTTGCCTATGAATCGAAAAGGGCTGGGATCAGGCCAAACGACGACGAAGGGCTGAAACGCCTCTGTGCCGGCCTAGACCTGTCTTTTTCGATCGGCGAGTCCGGTTTACGCCTCATGTCCGGTGGAAATGACATCACTGACTCAATCCGCTCTTCTGAAATTGCCATGGATGCATCGACGGTTTCGGCCCAACCTTCGGTCAGAAGTTATCTTCTAACGCTGCAGCGAAGGCTGGCGCAACATAAAAGAGCTGTTTTTGAAGGACGGGACATGGGGACCGTTGTCTTCCCGGATGCCGACGTCAAATTTTACCTTGATGCATCCCTCAACATCAGAGCGAAACGGCGATATGATGAACTGAGGAAACATTCAACCCGGAACCTTCAGGAAGTGGAAACCGATTTGAAAAAGAGGGATGAACAGGATCGGACCAGAGCCCTTTCTCCGCTGAAACCGGCGAAAGATGCGGTCCGAATCGATTCGAGCGGACTTACACTCGATGAGGTCGTCGATACAATGATCGCCTGCATCAGGTAAATCGAAAAACTCCCCTCCTTTTTAATGCGTTTTCATAAAATAATGATTGTTTTTTGAAAATAAGCCTGTTAACAAATAAAAGATACATGTGCTTTAACTAGCGCATCCATCGTTTTAAAATAGGGCAAGGGGGAATACCGTTTCATGGAAACTCGTAACACTGAACCAATCGCAAAACCTATCCAACAGACCGTAACTTCCGGTTCCGGTCCATCATCTGACGTCGCCAACTCGGAACAACTTCATGCCGAGAAAATGGAATCCGCTATGGAAAATCGATCATCCAAAGGGATTCCGGCATCCTCAAAGGATGCGGCGGATCTGGAGGGTCTTTATGAAGAAAGCTTCAGAAGATTTGAAGAAGGAGAAATCGTCACCGGACGGATACTATCTGTGGACAAGGATCATGTCTTAGTCGATATCGGATATAAATCGGAAGGACAGATCCCCATCAACGAATTCATGGACGAAAAGGGGCAACCGAACGCCAGAATCGGGGATTCCGTCGAAGTGATGGTGGAATGGTGGGATGATGAAGAAGAAGTCGTCATTCTATCTAAGGAAAAAGCCGAGAAAGTTAAGGTTTGGGAAGAGATCAAACAGGCTCACGATGCCGATGGAACCGTTAAAGGGATGATCGTCGGGAGAGTGAGAGGCGGATTCACGGTGGACGTCGGTGTTCAGGCCTTTCTGCCGGGATCCCAGGCCGATTTGCGGCCTATCCACAATCTGGATGAGATGGTAGGAAAAACGTTTCAGTTTAAAGTATTGAAATACAATAGGAAGCGGAGCAACGTGGTCCTTTCCCGGCGGGTCATCCTCGAGCAGGAAGCCGTTTCCAAACGGGCTACCACGCTGGCATCCATCCGTGAAGGAAAAGTCATGGATGGAATTGTTAAGAACATCACCGAATATGGGGTATTCGTGGATCTGGGCGGTGTGGACGGGCTGCTGCATATAACCGATATCTCATGGGGGCGGGTTAAGCATCCTTCGGAACTTTTTGCCATCGGAGACAGAATTCAGGTCAAAATTTTAAATCTTGACCTTGAGCGGGAGCGGGTTTCTCTTGGGATGAAGCAATTGAGCCAGGACCCATGGCTCAACGCGGCTGAAAAGTTTGCAGTGGGGTCCCGCATTAAGGGGAAAGTGGTGAGCTTGACCGATTACGGGGCATTTGTGGAACTCGAAGAGGGTGTCGAGGGGTTGATCCATGTGTCGGAGATGTCGTGGACCCGCAAAGTCAGGCATCCATCAAAAGTGGTTTCGGTTGGGGAAGCGGTTGAAGCAATTGTGCTGGACATCAAACCGGAGAGCCGTCGTATTTCTCTTGGAATGAAACAGGTTGTCCCCAACCCATGGGATGTTATCTGCGAAAAATACCCGGTCGGGACCATCATTGAAGGTAAAATCAAAAATATCACCGATTTTGGTATTTTCATCGGAATTGACGAAGGAATCGACGGCTTGGTTCATATTTCCGATTTGTCGTGGACCAAGAGGATTAAGCATCCTTCCGAGTTGTATAAAAAAGGAGATGTGGTCCAAGCCAAAGTCCTTGATATTGAAAAAGGAAACGAACGCTTCTCCCTCGGAATTAAACAACTCCAGCCGGACCCATGGTCGACCGTGGAAAAGCGGTATGAGGTCGGAAAAGAAATTACAGGAACGATAACCAACCTGACCGATTTCGGAGTTTTTGTTGAACTTGAGGAAGGGATTGAAGGGCTCGTTCATGTTTCCGAAATCAGCAAAGAGAAGATCAAGAGCCCCGTCGGCCGGTTCAAGGTTGGTGACGCCATTACCGCCAAGGTAATGAATATCAATGGAGAAGAACGGCGGATCGGTCTCTCGATCAAACGACTCGAAATCGAAAGCGAGCAGTCCCTTTTAAGCGAATATGTCAACAACATGGGGCCGGCGACATCCAAACTCGGAGAGCTTCTGAGAAACAACCTGCAGGAAAAACTAAAGGGCGAATAATTTCAGGACGGGGATTACGATGTTCTCCAGAAGGCATCCGTACCTGTTTTTTATACTGGTTTTTAGCTCTGTTTCCGCTGCTTTCATCCTCGGTACATCCATTCTGATCGTGGTTTCAAGCATGGACTCGGACCTGGATTTCGGTGAAAAAGTCGGAGTGGTCGAAGTTTCCGGCGTCATTTCCGAGTCCAGGGAGATCATTGAGCCGCTGAATCGATTTCGGAAAGATGAATCAATCAAAGCCATTGTCCTGCGGATCAATTCTCCGGGCGGCGGTGTCGGACCTTCTCAGGAAATCTACAGGGAGATCCAAAAAACGATAGAGAAAAAAAAAGTGATTGCTTCCATGGGGGGGATTGCCGCTTCCGGCGGTTACTATATCGCCTCGGCGACGGATGGGATTGTCGCCAGCCCGGGAACCATTACCGGGAGCATCGGCGTGATCATGGGTTTTACGAATTTCCAGAAGCTTCTTGAGAAAGTCGGGCTTGTCCCCATCGTCATCAAGAGCGGTGAATTCAAGGACACCGGCTCCCCGGTCCGGGAAATGACGAAGGAAGAAAGGGAGATGCTTCAGGGCTTCGTGAAGCGGATCCACCAGCAGTTTGTCGAAGATGTGGCCAAAGGAAGGAAAATCGACAAGCACCGGGTGGAAGCCATAGCCGACGGCAGAATTCTCACCGGAGAAGAGGCAAAAGCCCTGGGCCTGGTGGATCGCATCGGAAACCTTGAAGATGCTGTGGCATGGGCCGGCAAGCTTGGGGGAATTGAAGGAGAAGTTAAATCGATTTATGCAAAGGAAAGAAAATTGTCCTTGCTCAAATATCTGATGGAATCTTCCATCCGCTCCATCATGGATCAGATCATCACCCAGGCTCCATTCGCGGGATATCTGTACCGGCCGTTGGCGACCGAGGCCGGCTAGGCTTCATTCAACTTTCTCCTCATAAGCTTATTTTTTGAATGTTTTTTTATCTCTTGTTCGGATACCCCCCGTGTCCAGGATCATTCGAAGACCGTCACGTCTCCCATCCCCTTCCGGATGATGTCCGGGATGTCGTCGATCAGCGAGATCACGCTTGAAGGCTGGCCGGGAACGGGTCCTCCGTCAATGACGATCTGAATTCTTAACCGGAAAAACTCTTCGATCAGATACGGATCGTTTAAAATCATCCCATCAGACGTGGCAGCGCTGGTAGTGATGATCGGATTTCCAAGCTCCCTGACCAGGGAAAGACAAATGGCATTATCCGGAACTCGGATTCCGGCGGTTTTCCGCCGGGTCAGCATGATTTTGGGGACCAGCCTTGAGCCTTCCAGAACAAACGTATATGGCCCGGGCAAAAGCCTCCTCATGGTCTTATAGGCATAATTGGAAACCTTTGCGTAATGGCTGATGTTTTTCAGATCGGAGCAGATAAAGCTAAACGGTTTGCTTTGAATCCGCTGTTTGAGCTGATAAACCTTTTGAATCGCTTTTTGATTGAAAATATTGCACCCGATCCCGTACATGGTATCGGTCGGGTATGCGATAATCCCCCCTTCTTTAAGAACGCCGACGACTCGAGAGATGTGGCGGGCCTGGGGATTTTTCGGATTGATTTCAATAATCATGGTTTAACCTAAATTGAGCGTTATGAACGCATTGGGCGCCTGCATGGATCGACGGGACTTATTTATGACGCAAGCCTCGCGGCTGTCAAGAGTTCGTTCGTATCGGCGCCTGTTTCATACCTCCCGGCTGAAGGGAGACAAATCAGCCTGAGGCTGATAAATAAGCCTGAGGCTGATAAACCAGCGTGAAACGGACAAACCAGCCCAAGGATAGGCAGGCCCTCCAGAGGCGGGCAGGAATTGCGGAAAAGGGTCGCTTATTATGGATGGAAACCAAATAAAAGATTGATAAAAGAAACCCTTTTTGTTATGCCATCCACAAAAAAATTGATATCGGAATGATGCGCTCGGCCTTACCAGGCCAGATTCATCGCTGGAAAAATCGCCGACGCGGCATATCTCATAATCTTTGTTTTGGAGGAAGCCCATGGTAATAATGCAAACCGAGGAAGCCCTTTCTTTTGATGATGTCCTCCTGATCCCCGGCTATTCGGATGTCTTGCCGAAAGAGACAAATGTCAACACTCGCCTGACCCGGAACATCACCCTTAACATTCCCATAGTCAGTGCTGCGATGGATACAGTAACGGAATCCCAGTCGGCCATCAGCATGGCCAGGGAAGGGGGGATCGGGTTCATCCATCGGAATATGAGCATCAAAGCTCAGGTGACCGAGGTAGATAAGGTTAAAAAATCCGAAAGCGGAATGATTATCGATCCGATCACGATTAACCCCGATCAACCGGTTCATGAGGTGTTAAAATTGATGGAACAATACCATATCTCAGGCCTTCCGGTTATCAAGGATGAAAAGCTGGTGGGGATCGTTACAAACCGGGACCTTCGATTCGAAAACAGCCTCAATAAGAAGGTTTCAGAGGTCATGACAAAGGAGAATCTGGTCACTGTTCCGGAAGGGATCACCCTGGAAGACTCAAAAAAACGGCTGCATGAGCGACGTATTGAAAAACTCCTCGTGGTCGATTCCAAGGGAAGGTTGAAGGGGATGATCACAATTAAGGATATTGAAAAGATTAAAAAATATCCCAATGCCTGCAAGGATGGAAGGGGAAGGCTTCGGGTAGGCGCCGCCATAGGCGTCGGCCCCGATATGGAGCGGCGGGCTGAAGCGCTCTTAAATGCCGGTGCGGATGTGATACTTATTGACACATCACATGGCCACTCAAAAAACGTCATTGATGCCATCACCGCCTTGAAAAGCACCTTCAGTGCCATAGAGCTGATTGCCGGAAACGTGGCTACTGCGAAAGGTGCGGAAGATCTGATCGAAGCAGGCGTTGACGGAGTTAAGGTTGGAATCGGCCCTGGCTCCATTTGTACTACCCGGATCGTGGCCGGCGCCGGAGTTCCGCAGATTACTGCCATTATGAACTGCCGTTTCGCATCCGGTAAAAGCGGCATTCCGCTGATCGCCGACGGCGGCATTAAATTTTCAGGGGATATTACCAAGGCGATCGGAGCCGGAGCCCATTCGGTGATGATCGGTGCACTTTTTGCAGGAACCGAGGAAAGCCCCGGAGAACTGATCATATTCCAGGGACGGAGTTATAAAGTGTATCGGGGAATGGGCTCTCAGGAAGCCATGAAAAAAGGGAGCATGGACCGATACTACCAGGGGGATGATGAAGACGAGGACAAGCTTGTTCCGGAGGGGATCGTCGGTAGGGTTCCCTACAGAGGATCTCTTGCATCGAATATTTTCCAGCTTGTCGGAGGATTGAAGGCTGGAATGGGTTACCTGGGATGCCGGAATCTTGAGGAATTAAGGGAGAAGGCGCGGTTTCAAAGGATCAGCGTTGCGGGATTAAAAGAAAGCCATGTCCATGATGTCATCATCACAAAAGAAGCGCCAAATTACCGGCTTGATTGATTGTAATTGCCGAAATTGCCCATGAGTGAAACCAGCCAGGACTTTGTCCATCTTCACGTGCATACCCAATACAGCCTGCTCGACGGCGCCATCCGGATTGATGCACTAATGAAACGGTGCCTTGATTTCCAAATGAGCGCAGTCGCCATAACCGATCATGGCACCATGTTCGGCGTTTTGGATTTTTATGAAAAGGCGAAAGCCAGTGGAATCAAGCCTATCATCGGATGCGAGTGCTATCTTGCTCCCCGGAGTTTGAAGGATAAAAGCCCTCTGGACAGCAAGGGGATGATGCACATCATTCTTCTTGCAGAAAATGAGACGGGATATAAAAACCTCTGCCGGCTTTGCAGCATCGCTCATCTTGAGGGTTTTTACTATAAACCCCGGATTGACAAGCCGCTCCTTAAATCCTGCTCCGAAGGGCTCATCGCGCTTTCTTCCTGCCTTCATGGTGAAATCCCGGGTTTGATCCAAGAGAGGAGAGTGGAAGAGGCGGAAAAGGCGGCCCGGTATTACGAGCAAATTATGGGAGAAGGGAATTTTTTCCTTGAGATTCAAAACAACGGGATCGAAGAACAGAACGAGGTCAACCGGGTCATCAAAGAGATGAGCAAAACCCTTTCCATCCCCTTGATCGCAACAAATGACTGCCACTATCTGAATAAAGAGGATGCGCGGGCGCATGATGTTCTTCTCTGCGTCCAGACCGGGAAAACCATTCATGAATCCGAACGCCTGAAATTCAAAAGTGAGGAGCTTTACTTCAAATCCAAATCGGAGATGACGGCATCGTTCAAAGATCGGCCGGAAGCCGTGGCTAATTCCCTCGAGATCGCCAAACGCTGCCATTTTGAATTCGATACCGGAACCTACCATTTTCCGAAGTACATGACCGATAGCCAAATCAGCGAGGAAGCGCTTTTCAAGGAAAATGTCCGAAACGGTTTTGAACGGACTATTGCTCGAATCAAGGGGAAAAGGCCGGATGTCGATGAAACGGTTTATCGGGACCGTCTTGAAAACGAAATCGACGTGATTACCGAAATGGGCTTTTGCGGCTATTTTCTGATCGTCTCCGATTTCATCCGGTACGCCAAATCGAAACGGATACCGGTCGGACCCGGAAGAGGGTCGGCGGCGGGGAGCCTGGTAGCCTATTCGCTTGGCATAACGGATCTGGATCCCATTGCCCATGGTCTCATTTTTGAACGCTTTCTGAACCCGGCAAGAAAGAGCATGCCGGATATCGATGTCGATTTCTGCATCAGGGGAAGAGAGGATGTATTTAGGTATGTTGTGGATCGATACGGGGGAGGAGAATATGTCGCCCAGATCATCACTTTCGGAAAACTCAAAACCAGAGCGGTGATTCGCGATGTGGGCCGGGCGCTGGCGATTCCGCTGAATGAGGTGGATGGGATCGCCAAGATGGTCCCGGACGTATTAAACATCACGCTAGACGATGCACTTTTGATGGAACCCCGGCTTTCAGAGGCGGCCAAAAATAAACCGGTCTATGCCGAATTACTCAAGGTCTGCCACGTCCTTGAAGGGCTTCCGCGGCATGCCTCCACCCATGCTGCAGGAGTGGTGATCGCCGACAAGCCTCTGGTGGAGTATATGCCGCTTTATCGGGGAAAAAAGGGAGAGGTTGTCACTCAGTTTGAAATGAAATCGGTTGAAAAGATCGGTTTGGTCAAATTCGATTTTCTGGGGCTTAAAAATTTGACCATCATCGCAGACACGCTCTCCTTAATCACCCGGCAAGGGAAAACGGCGCCGGATCTGGAAAATCTTCACTTAGACGATCCGTTCACATTTCAGCTTCTCTGTTCCGGAAACACCACCGGTGTATTCCAACTTGAAAGCGCGGGGATGAAGGATCTTTTGGTACGGCTGCAGCCCGGATGTTTTGAGGATGTCATCGCCCTTGTGGCGCTCTACCGGCCCGGACCACTCGGCGGGATGTCGGAGGATTTTGTGCAACGCAAACACGGCAAAAAAGCCGTGGAGTATCTTGTTCCGGAGCTGGAGCCCATATTGAATGAGACCTACGGGGTCATCGTATATCAGGAACAGGTGATGAAGATCGCCGCTGTTCTCGCCGACTATACGATGTCGGAGGCGGATGATTTACGAAAAGCCATGGGGAAGAAGATCCCGGCGATCATGCAAAAGCAGCGGAATCGATTCATGGAAGGCGCGAGAAGAAAAGGGATCCCGACGCTACAGGCTGAAAAGATATTCGATCTGATGGAAAAATTCGGAGGGTACGGGTTCAATAAATCCCACAGCGCCGCCTATTCCATGATCGCCTATCAGACCGCTTATTTAAAGGCGCATTATCCGCTCGAATTCATGGCCTCGCTTCTGTCGAATGAAATGGAATCAACGGAAGGGGTGGAAAAATTCATTTCCGAGTGTCGTTTGCATAAAATCCCCATCCTTCCACCAGACATCAACGAAAGCGAAAAAGAGTTCATTGTGGAGGGGGATCGGATACGGTTCGGCTTGATCGCTGTTAAGAACGTGGGTGAAGGGGCCATCGAGTCGATTCTGGAAATACGACAGACCCGGCGATTTACATCCCTGTTTGATTTTTGTGAACGGGTGGATTTGAGAAAAGTGAATAAACGGGTAATCGAAAGCCTGATCAAATGCGGTGCTTTTGACTCGACCGGTGAATTCCGCTCCAGAATAACGGCAATTTTGGAAGAAGCGATCGAATTCGGGCAAAAGGAGCAGAAGAAGAAATTCGACCCTCAAATGGGATTGTTCGGATCGGGGAACAGCGATGAATCGGCCGGATATCCTCCCATACCTCAAATCGATGAATGGGATGAACAGGAACGGCTGGGATTTGAAAAGGAAGCGCTAGGATTTTATTTGAGCGGACATCCCTTATCTCCATATGAAGCCCAGCTTCACCGGTTGACCAGCGCCGTGATCGTCGATCTCAGGGAGCGAAATGACGGTGAAGTCGTTCGAATCGGAGGCATGGTTTCGAATCTAAAGATCGTCTCAACCAAAAAGGGAGGGTCGATGGCGTTTATGATGCTCGAGGATATACAAGGTGCGGTGGAGGTCGTCTTGTTTCCCACGGTCTATTCGGCCGTATCCGGCATTGTGGCTCAGGATGCACTGGTAGTGACCGAGGGAAGGATTCAAAAGAATGAAAATGCCATCAAAATCATCGGTGAAAAGGTTATGTTGCTGGAACGGGCCGAGGAGGAACTGGCGTGCGGCATTCATTTGTATCTTGATGTGGCAAAAATCGATGAATCCTTTTTGATTCGGATCAACGGTATTCTAAAAAAATACCCAGGGAAATGCCCTGTCTATCTTCATCTTCAAGACACCGGAAAAACAGAGACGGTAATTGCCTTTCCGGAAACTCTTAAAACCGCGGCTTCTCCGATGTTGTTGAAGGAGATCCGCGACCATGTGGGTTATGAAGCGGTGAAGACCGAAATGCGGCTTGTCCTGAGCAGCTCCAAATCGAATAACCATGTTAAGAGGCAATAAAAAAAAGGACCCGATCATGCGTAAACGGATCGTGCCGACCTATGCGGTCCTCCTCGCCGGAGGGGTCGGAGCACGCTTGTGGCCGGTTTCAAGGGAGATGTTTCCCAAGCAACTGGTGCGTTTCTTCGGAAACCGTTCGCTTATTCAGGAGACCGTCACGCGCCTTGAACCGGTCGTAGATTTGAATCGATTGCGCGTAGTCTGCGGAGAGCTTCATTTCAATGAGACCACAAAGCAGATTGAACAAATGGGGATCAAGGCCAGAAAAAAAATCATATGTGAACCCTGCGGAAGGAACACGGCCCCCGCCATTCTCCTGTCGATATTGACCATATTGGAGAAGGAAACGGATGCCGTCATATGTATTTTCCCGGCGGATCATGTTATTAAAAACCACGGCCGATTCAACCAAAATGTCATGTCTGCCATCGAGCTTGCCCGGCAGGGGTACATCGTCACCTTCGGTATAGAACCGCATTACCCCGAGACGGGGTATGGATATATCGAAGGAGGCCGACCGGTTGCCGGAAAGGCTGTGGCGATCAGACGGTTTGTTGAAAAACCGGATCGTAAAAGCGCCGGACGCTATATTCGTACAGGACATTTTTTCTGGAATAGCGGGATGTTCGCGTTCAAAGGATCAGTGATGATTGAAGAATTCAGGGTTCATCAGCCGGAAATGTTTTTCCTGATGAACCGTTTTCTGAAAGAAACCCGGGATCAGCGCGCCGCGATCTATTCTGAGATACCCAACATCTCGATCGATTATGCAATCATGGAAAAAACCGACAAGGGCGTCGTTTTACCTTCCGATTTCGGATGGAGCGACATCGGCTCCTGGAAGTCCCTTTTTGACTTTCTCTCCAAGAACAAGGATGGGAATGTGATCACGGGAGACGTTCTTGCCAGAGAGACCCGGGGATGCCTTGTTATGGGAGAAGGGAAGCTGGTCGTCACCAACAACATTGCCGATATGGTCGTGATCGGGACGGATGATTCGGTTTTCGTCTCGGATCTGGAAAACAGCCGGGACGTCAAATCCATTTATAAACACCTCCAGCAAACCGGTCGCAGGGAATACCGCCGGCACGCGACCGAGTCTTTTCCATGGGGAACCCGGACAACCCTGGAAGAACAAATAGGCTACCGCCTTGAGCGTCTCGATATTATACCAGGCAAAATATGCCGTCTGAATCAAGAGAACACCTCAGTGAAGAGCCTTATGGTCATTGATGGGGCGGCGGTGGTCACACTGGGAAAGAACGAACGGATCGTGCTTAACAAAGGGGGATCGAAGACGTTTCAGAAAAAGGGATCCGTGAAAATTCAAAATACCAAAAGTGAGATGCTTCATCTTATTGAAATCTCCCTATCCGACAACTCATGAAAGGTGACTGTATGAATGTTCCCCTGCTTGACCTAAAGGGGCAGTATCAAAAAATCAAGGATGAAATTCTGGCATCCGTTCACCGGGTGTTTGAAGAGCAGCAGTTTATTCTAGGCTCTCCGGTGAAGTTGCTGGAAGAAGAAATCGCCGGGTATTGCGGATGTAAACACGCCGTCGGTGTCTCCTCCGGAACCGACGCCCTGCTGATATCCCTGATGGCTTTTGAAATCCGGCCCGGTGACCGGATTCTGACTTCCCCGTATACCTTTTTCGCGACTGCAGGTTCCATCGCCAGGTTGGGAGGAATTCCGGTCTTCGTGGATATCGACGCGGAGTCGTTTAATCTTTCTCCTGACAAATTGGGAGAGGCCATCGACCGGCTGGAAAAAAAAGAAAAAAATCATCTCAAGGGGATCATGCCGATCCACCTGTTCGGACAATGCGCGGATATGGCCCCGATCCTTGAGATCGCAAGCTCCCATGGGCTTTTCGTCATTGAGGACGCGGCCCAGGCGATCGGGTCGGAATATCTGGGAAGACGGGCCGGATCCATAGGGGATGTCGGATGTTTTTCCTTCTTCCCGTCAAAGAACCTGGGTGCTTTCGGAGACGGAGGGATCGTGACAACCGATTCGGACGAGCTATTTTCAAAACTTCAGATCTTTCGGGTTCATGGTGCGAGCCCTAAATATTACCATCAGGTGATCGGAGGAAATTTCAGGCTCGATGCCGTTCAGGCAGCGGTCGTATCCGTCAAGCTCAAACACCTCGATCAATGGACCAGAAGGAGGCAGGAAAACGCTTCAAAATACCGCAGTTTTTTTAAGAATGAAGGGCTTGAAGACCGCATCACTCTTCCCCATGAAAAGGGGAGCCGTCATATTTACAATCAGTTCGTCATCATCGCTGAAGGGAAACGGGACGGGTTGCAGCGTTTTTTAAAAGAGGCCGGAATTGGAACGGAAATCTATTATCCGGTGCCGCTCCATCTCCAGAAATGCTTTTCCTACCTCGGACACCGGCAGGGGGATTTTCCACTTTCCGAATATGCAGCAGAAAATTCTCTTGCCCTTCCCATCTATCCGGAGCTTTCGGATGACCAGTTATCCTATGTGGTGAAGATGATCCGGAAATTTTACCGGTAGGGTGCGCCCAAAAATCCGCCTTTTGCGGAATGTCGGCATGGAAAAACAGGAACTCTTATCTTCGCGGGTGAAGGCGGTCGTGAATTTCTTTTAAATACTCACGCGCCACGTGAGTATATATCTGGGTCGTGGAAATGTCGGCATGACCCAGCATGGCCTGAACGGATCTCAGATCCGCTCCTCCTTCCAGAAGGTGGCTTGCAAAGGAATGACGGAATGAATGGGGTGTGATGCGTTTGGAGATACCGGCGTTTCGGGCATACCGCTTGAGGATTTTCCAAAATCCCTGGCGGCTCAATGGCTTTCCGCCAGGACCCAGAAACATAAACCGGCTCGTACGGTTCTTCAGCAGATGGAGCCTTGCGATCCGGATATAGGCATCGATTTTTTCTTTTGCAAAAGCCCCGATCGGGACCACCCGTTCTTTTGATCCCTTCCCCAGAACCCGGACAAACCCTGCTTCCGTGTTGACATCCCCCATACGGACATAAATCAGTTCGGAGACCCTCAGGCCGGCGGCATAGAGGAGTTCAATCATGGCGGCGTCCCGAACCCCGGACGGCTTGCCCATATCCGGCGCATTGAGCATTTGCGCTATTTCCTGAACCGACAGGACATCCGGCAAGGTAAACGCGCTTTTGGGAAGATCCACCAGTCGGGCAGGATCAATCCGGATAACCTTTTCTTCCACTAAAAATCGGTAAAAGCCTCTCAGGGTCACCAGATGTCTCGCTCTCGATCTGGCGGAAAGACCTTCCTTTTTCAAAGATATAAGGTGTTTTAATATCACGGCGGTATCGTCTTCGGAAATTCCGCCGGTGCTGTTTTGATATAAAAAATCGAGATATCGCGTCAAATCCCGGCTGTAGGAATCGATGGTCTTGGGTGAAAGCCCTTTTTCAATAAGAAGATAGTGAATATAGCGATCGACATATTGATCCAGGGATGGCATTTCCCTTTTATCGGCATTTGGATCCATCAGAAGCCCTCAAAAGAATAGGAGAGGTTCAGATGATTCAGGGTTTCGGCGCCTTCTTTTCGAACTGCGACCATGTTTTCCAACCGAACCCCGCCTAAACCGGGAATATAAATACCCGGCTCCACGGTAAATACCATTCCAGGCATCAGGGGGATGTCCTTGAGCGGGCTTATCCTTGGTCCTTCGTGAACCGCTAAGCCGACTCCGTGTCCCAGTCCATGCCCGAAACGGTCCTTAAACCCCTTTTTTTCGATGTGACTTCTTGCGATCCGGTCAATGACCCTGGAACTGACTCCTGGCCGGATGGCATCAATGGCCTTTTTTTGGGCATCGGAAACGGTATCAAACATTTTTTTGAATACCGGGTCAGGTTTTCCGATAAAAACGGTTCTGGAGATGTCTGAGCAATAACCGTTTAACCTGGCTCCCCAGTCGATAAGGATCGGTTCTCCGCTCTTGAAACACCGTTTCCCAGGTATGGCATGGGGAAGAGCGCTGTTCGGCCCTGAAGCGACAATCACAGGAAAGGAAAGGCTTTCCGCACCGGCTTCCCTCATCTCTTTTTCAAGGGACCATGCGGCTTCTGTTTCCATTACTCCAGGGCGGATATGGTCGGAAACAGAGAGTAAGGCCGACTCCGCCACGTTCAGGGCGCTTCGGATAGCGTCGATTTCCGCTCTTGATTTGATGAGCCGTCTCCGTTCAACCAGATCTTCGATCGGAACCAGTTCAACAGGATTTTTTTTCGACCGGATCTCCTCGACAATCCGCCCGTGATCTCTAACCGACATCCGGATGCTCTCGAATCCAATCCGTCCGGGTTTGAGAATTCGGAGGATTTCCGGAAACGCTTTTGCCAAGCCTTCCTTATAACAAAAAATCCGATACAGGGGGGCTTCGGATGCCGCCTGCGTCTCATAACGGGAATCGGTGACCAGTAAAAGTATCGATTGGGTGATCATCAGAGCGCCGGCGGACTCGTCAAACTGGGTGTCTTCTCCGGTAAACCCGCTCAAATATCGTCGGTTTTCGGGGATAAGGACCATGAATGCATCCAGATCTGCCTGGCGCATCAGTTTTCGAAGGGATTTCAACCGGGATTCGTAAACTCGTCCCGGATTCTTGTTTGCGTTTTTTTGCGACATGGGATCTCCTGTTTAAAAGGGTATCCGTCGTTTCCGTTTTTCCCGAATCGATCTTATTGTTTCTGAGCAGGCGAACAGCTATAACCTTTTCGCATATTTGATGAATCGCTCGGGAACGATGGCAAGAGAACGGGCATCCGGGTAACGGTTCATCTCGGTATGGCATCGGCCGATCCGCTGTGAAAGCGGCGGATGGGTTGAAAACCATGTCCCCTTTTTTTCCGATGTGTCTTCTTTCTTTTTAAGCATTTCCAGAACCGAGAGCATCCCCGAAGGATCGTATCCGGTCCGATAGGAGATGTTCATACCCGATCGGTCCGCTTCATACTCCATCTGTTGGTCGAGCCCTTTGTCGAAAAGAACGGTTTGAAGGGAATCCATCATTTCCGAATATTCTTTTTTCTTATCTTTTTTTGCCGTAGCCACGGTAATTTTGCCGACGCCGTCGAAGAATCTGGCCCTTTGAATGGATTTTAAGGCATGCTTATGCCCGACATGGGCGACTTCGTGTGCCAGAACCGCAGCCAACTGGGATTCATCCCGCATTCCCTGAAGAAGCGCCGATGTAATAAATATGATTCCTCCAGGGCTGGCGAACGCATTGTATAAGTGGCTTTGAACAGCAACGAAGAAATAGGGTATGTTGGGACGACCGGCGTTTCTTGCCACTGAATTCCCTACAAGGCTGATGTATTGTTGAAGTTCATTGTCTTTCACGGGAAGCCCGTATCGTTTGAACCCTTCGACGGCAAGGCTTTTCCCGATCATCAGCTCTGATTCGTAATCGATTTCCGCGGCGCTCCCGATAATGCTTTTCGCACCTTCCAAAATTTTTTTTATTTTTTCCTGATCGCCGGACTTATCTTCAGGGTCAAGCAATTTCAACAGATCCACGGCGCCGGATGGAACGGAAGCCATAACAACGGCAAATCCGATCATTTTCATAAAATGTCGGCGAGTTTTTGAAATTGTAGTAAAGCTGTTCATCTGTCTCACCTACTCCCCATACTCGCCGACTTTTCCCTCTAGAAGAAACCGGTCGATCTGGGAGCTTGTAATTCTCCTGGAAAGGAGGTTGTTGAGTTCATCCTGAAGGACCAGTTCATTCTTGGGTTCCTTTTTTTTCTCTTTTTCAACCGTAAGCGGCCGGATGCTTCTCGATGTATCAGCACTATCTCCTTTGATATTGCTGTCGGCAACGCCGCTCAGCAATTTTCCCAGCGGATCTTCCCCAACCTTGCCCTGGGCCCCGGTGGGCGGTTCAAAGGAAACCCTGCCTCTGTATAAAAATCCTTTTTTCCCGTCGGCCGTGGAAACATGGTACCATCGGTCGTCAAAAGAAAAAACGAGAAGTTCCGTCCCAAGTGGAAGGGTGGCGATGGTCTCAGATGAAGCGCTTTTTTCGGCCTTTAATTTGGCATCATAAGAGGAGACCCACACCTTCTCTCTGGCCGCTGCCTGTCCAAAAGCAAAAAGAACCAAGAAAAAAAGTCCCCAACCGGTAAACATTTTTCGATGCATGGTGTTCCTCTTCAAGAAATCGATTGGATGTACGTGTTCAGTAATAGTCTCCAATCAGGGTAAACGCTCCCCAGTATCCGGGATGCGGGTATCGGTTTTTAACATGTAATACGGCATTTCTTAACCCGATTCCTTTAGTCGTCTGAGCATATTGGCGATAGAATTCCTTAATTAGTATGGCGGTTGAAATATCGCTGACTCGCCATAGACTGGATATCAGAGTATGGGTTCCGGCATAGAGAAACGCCCGGGTCAATCCGATTACATCGTCTCCTTGAGTCACTTTTCCAAGTCCTGTCTGACAGGCGCTTAGGACCACGATATCAGCATCGATATTGAGTCCAAAGATTTCGGCAGCTTCCAGGTTCCCATCCCGTTCGATATCCCTGGCAAGTTTAACCGATGAAAAAAGGGGATTAATGGGATTAAATTCCCCGTGCGATGCGAGGTGAATTATTCCAAATTTTCCGATATTGTCAACGACCCATTTCTCCGTCGCCCGTTCTTGGGTCAAAATGGTGATGTCCGGGAAATTCCACTTCATGGAGTGAACCTCATGTTCGGAAAAGGGAAGGTCAAAAGCAGGATCTCCGAGATCCGGATTTCCGATCGCAAGCACCCTTATTTTTTTTTGAGCGACCCTTTTGGCCATCGTGTATTTGAACACCCCGGCGCTCGGAAGATAAAACAACGGAAAACGATCGATCAGATAATCATTTCCATCCGATAACGTTGCGAAGGACAGGTAGTGAAGGTACCCATAAGGAATAATTCCAAGCATCTTGATTCCGTCAAGATGCTTGGAAACCGGCGAAAGGAGCTTGTTAAAAAGAAATTTTGAGAGGTCTTCGAAAGGTTCCAGGTTTTGAATACGCCGGCGATAATCGAGTATGGCCGATCCCAGTGCTTCCCTGTTCACGGGGGTGCGGAATAAGCGGATTCCATTCGACTGAATAAGCCAGCAGAATAGTTCTTCATTCAGGATGTAATAATCAAGAAGCGCCGTATCCGGTTCGATGATTTTGACGAGTTCCTTCGCACTCATCGGTTCAACCGAAATCAGGGATCCCAGTTGAGGGTTTTTGGATTGAATTTCAAGCATCAGGGTATTTAATTCACGTTTTACCGAAGCAAGGAGGGCTTCATATCTTTTCCGGTCATCTAAATTTTGCACCTGCAGCAGGCGGGCCGTCAGTTCTTCGATCTCCTCGTTTTGCTTCAACTGCCGCTGGTACAACTCCTGATCGACGGTTCGGCTTAAGGTCAGGCGTTGATTTCCCAAAAGATCGATGAAATTCCGGGAACGGGAGCGCTCGGCGATCTCGAATGCTTTTTCAACATCGCCCGAGTCGGCAAAAAGCCGGCAAAGCGTTTCATAAACAGCTAGTTTATTCGTGAGGAAGCTGTCTTTAAGCTGGGACAACCGGATATTCGAACGGATCGTTTCGATCATCTCCATCGCCTCAATCAGAAGAGGTTTTGCCTCATCCGGCTTTCCGGGGAGCCGGAGCATTGCGAGTCCGTATAAAGCGCGCCATTCGATCTCACGTAAAGCGATGGAGCGCGACATGGACAACGCCGCCTGATAGGCGGTCTCCGCCTCAAGGAGCTTTCCGCCGGCAAGGAGGGCATCTCCCAAATCGAGCTGGGATCTCGATTCGTTGATCCGGTTTCCGATAGCCGCCGCTTCTTCGAGAGCGCTTTTTAGCAGGGGAAGGGCTTTTTGAATCTCACCCATTCTGGCCAGCGTCACCCCTTTATGCCGAAAATCATAGGCCAAGGCCCATCTTGATTTCAGCCTCCGGTCGATGGCGATGGCTTCATCAAAGTACTTGAGCGATTCCTGGTAATGTCCCATTTCCCGTCGCACAAATCCGATGTTATTCAATGTTGTGGCGATTTCATCCTCCCGAACCCGAAGTGTTTCAGCCAAAGAGAGCGCCTCCTTCAGTTCGTCAAGAGCTTTCTGATTTTCTCCGAGAGTCCACCACAAAAGACCGGCCGTATTCAGGGAAACGACCTGCAGCAACGGCAGATTTTTTTCGCGTGCGATCCGCAGGGCGGCGCGTTGTTTATTGAAGGCGTCTTCATAATTGGCTTGGAACCATGCGTTATTGGCCTGTTCGATGACGATTTTTGTATACATCTCAGGGTTCAGGGATTCGGACCCGATGCCGAGCAGAGCTTCGTCAAGGGTCTTCTCAGCCTGGATCAGGTTGCCGAGGAGGCGGTGGCAGCGTCCGATGTTAAGCAGGGATTGGGATATATCCGCTCTTTTTTGGTTTCCGGTATTCATTTCCCGGTAAAGCGAGAGGGCTTTTTGATAATTTTCAATCGCCGGGATGTAGTTGCTCAACCGAAGATCGTGGATCCGCCCGATGTTCGTATACTGCCGCGCCAGATGATCTCTCTGGTCGGAATTTCGGCTTAACGAGGCGGCCGACTGAAAAAAAGAGAGCGCGCGATCATATTCGGTTGCCTGTTCTGAAACGACGCCTAGTCCTGATAAGGCTTCGATCTGCCGGGGCGTCATGTTTAGAGCGGCGTATATGCCAAGGGATCGGTTCAACGTTTCCACCGCCGTGCTAAACATCTCCGATTGAGCCTGGAGAAGGCCCAGCCGGAGAAGCGCTTCGGCGTGGGCGTCGGTGCCGGGTTTTTTTCCACCCAGCCATTGAGCAAGGACCTGAGCGTAATACAGGGCCTTTTCCCGGTTTCCGGCCTGATGGGCGCTTTCACGAGCATATTGGTAAAGGGCAGGGCGATACGTCTCGAATGAATCCGCTTCGGATCCGATCAGGATAGCGTTTTCAAAATGCAAAAGGGCTTCGGCCGGAGCTTGATTTTCGTAAGCTTTTTTCGCTTTTTGAACAATAGTGATAAAGTGCTTGCGGGCATATGCCGTTGCATCCCTAGGCGACATGCCGGGATTCCCGAGCAGGAGCCAATGGCTCTTCCGGGCCGGAGTTGCTTTGGCTTGACGGATCGCTTCGAGCGCCGAATTCTGCGAATATCGATCCAAAAAGGAGTTGACGAATGCGCCGTCGGCATCGGGTGTCAACGAAAGGATGATGGTGGGACATCCGAAAATCGAAAAAAAATGTCCGATCCAGTAGGCATTCTCGGGAGATGCATTTGAAATAATGGAAAGCGAACTTTGGGAAAGACGGCCGAGAAGTTCGAAGATGTTCGTTCTTTTTCCACTCTCACGATCCACGACGGCAGAAGGGATTGCCGATTCTCCCGGACGCGTTGGAACCGTATGGGCAAGCAAGACCGGCGCCGAAAGGATCAGGGTATGAAATCCTTGCGGAAAGCGGCCCGGCTCCGGATCTGAAGGATCCGGTTCTTTCAAAACCTCGTAAGCGCGTAACGATTGCGGTAACTCCGGAATCGCGAAAACGGATCGCTTAAACGGTTTTTTGCTGATTACAGACCGGATGAAATGGCCGGCGCTTAAGACGAACGCATCCGGATTCGCCGCCTCGATCGCTTCGGGCGGCAGTTCGTCGAGGTGGTCATAGGCGATGTAGACCGGATGGTTCCCTGTTTTTTGAATCTTCGAGTTCAACAGCGCCTCTGAAATGGAACCCCAAAAGGAGATGCCTAACCGATCCGGATCCAGAATGAAAGAGAGTGCACGATTTTCCGAAGAGCGTTCACCATGCTTGAATTGAAACAGCCGGATAAATGTCGTTTTTTCGGGAAGATGATCCATGACATCTGAGGCCTCAAAACGCTGTGGGCCGAAAAGGCTGATGGGGTTTGAACTCTCCTCAGATGCCAAAGCGTTCTCTCTTTGTTCCTTATACTGGGCAACCAGTTTTTCGTATTTCAAAAGAAGGTCCGCCGGCCTCCCGTGTTGAACATAGTCGTCGGCGGCGGATTCGGCTTCAGAAGCGATACCTACCAGCATCATTGCCTGCTCTTGAAATTTCTGTTCAGGGAGAAGCCTGATCAGATCAGGAATATTTTTATTATTTTTACCCAGAAGGTCCTGGAGACGCGCTTCTTCGAGCTTCAGTTGCTGGGAAATAAGTCGTCTCCCATGGGGGTCCGGGAAGGAAATCTCGCGTTTTAGCTCGTGAATCCGGTTCAGTTGAGCGAAGATTTTTCTAAAGAGCAACCGTTCGGTTTCCGAAAACGTATTGATCAATGATGCCAGGCGATGAAACCGTTCGATTTCAGACAGCCGTTCAATCCAATTGAACGCCTCTTCAAACTGTTTTTCAGCTATAAGATCAGCCGCTTTTTTCTCAAACGCTTCCATGATTTCGCCCCCGGCAGATCCGGCGCGTAGAATGGTAATCGATTCCAAGACCTTTATGGCTTCATCCGGTCGCCCAAGGCCGATCAGAGCCCTCCAGCGGATCTCCGGCAAAAGCCCGGCCTCGGATAAAGAGAGTGCCTTCTCGTAAAGGGCATAAGCGGTCGACCGATCGCCCATATCGAGTGCGATTGCGGCCATATTGAGGTTCAGGCTTGAAAAAAGAGCGATCTCCCTCCGGCTGCGGATCGTCGCCTCTCCTTCGAGCAGCCGGATTCCGGCGGCAAAATGGATTCCGGCTCTTTGCAAACGCCGTGCGGCGGCGGCAGCATGTTCCAGATCGGATTTGAGTATCCGATTGTGTCCGGCCAGATAGAATCCCGATGCATTGTGATAATCGGCCTGAGCCGGTTTGGACGGCGCTAGAGCCGGTTGAGAAAAGAGATAAATCACCTCACTGTCGATCGCTTCAAGTTCTCTTTCAAATTGAACGCGTTCGGACCCGGCAACGGAAAGCATTGAGAGGGCTTTGGCCATATTGACGGCATTGATGGCGGCGTTGGCGGTATTTTTAATCTGGAGCGCCAGGACAGCCGATTGCCTGAAATGGTTAAACGCTTTTGTCCAATCTCCTTTGGCGCTGCTAAAATGGCCGGCCCGGTGATACAGGAGGGAAACACCGAAAGCATCTCGATCCGAGATCTGTTGTTTGGTTTGATAGAACGCCAATTGCTCCGTGAGCGCTTTTTCGGCTGAATTGACATCTCCCAACTCG
>Ga0154608_1092_pt2 | contig 26649 bp, 26 predicted proteins | sample Rifle2008BG13ft_FD_116037 | JGI IMG/M metagenome (GOLD analysis project Ga0154608, IMG submission 116037) | Deltaproteobacteria bacterium RBG_13_49_15 | reverse complement strand
TTGCCATACCGCTTCCGTTATATCAAACTTTTACATATGAAGCATCTCACGAAATAGCTTCGCTCGCGGAAACAGGGAAACGGGTCCTCGTCCCTTTCGGAAAGCGCCGGCTTAGCGGTTATGTTATCGGCCCAGGTGAACGGCCGGATCGTATCGAGACAAAACCCATAGAGGATGTTTTGGATTCAGAGCCTCTTTTCCCTGAATCGATGATCCCGTTTTTCAAATGGGTTTCCGAATACTATATGTACCCCATCGGAGAGACCATCCGGTGCGCTCTTCCTGCCGGCCTGGATATTTTCGACCTTGTTGTGTTGCACCTGACCGACAAAGGGAAGACCGCTCTTTCAGAAGATTCTCCGGGACGGTTGGAGGAGCGGATCCTTAAACAGCTTGACGAAGGGCCTTTCAGCCGGAAAAGCATCCAAAAACAGCTAAAGGAAAAAATATCAAATACCGTCTATGCTTCGCTGGAAAAGAAGGGGTGGATCGAAAAAGAACGGATTCTCATAAGTCCGACAGCGAAGTCCAAAGAGGAACGGTATGTTGTCTTGGAAGAGATTCCCCGTGACTTTAACAAATTCAGTAAAACCCGGCAACAGCTTCTTAAAGCATTAATGGAAAAAGGCCCGATCTCGACCGGAGAGCTTTCCAAAATCGCCCCTTCCGCATCATCCTTTATCCGGTCTCTGGCAGATCGAGGCATTGTGAAGGTCATTTACCGGAAGGTCTTGCGAGACCCTTTTGGAGAGCCCATCCGGCCAGACCGGCGGCATGTGCTTACGACGGATCAGCATTCGGTCGTTTCCACAGTCCTTTCGGCTTTGGGAAAGGGATTTTCCACCTTTCTGCTGGCGGGAGTAACGGGAAGCGGAAAAACGGAAGTATATATGCAGCTTGTTTCGGAATCCCTGAAACGAGGGGATCCGGCGTTGATTCTGGTACCTGAAATCGCCCTTATTTCCCAGATGGAAAGACGATTCCGGGCCCGCTTCGGCGACCGGATTGCCGTTCTTCACAGCGCCCTTTCCTCAGGTGAGCGATACGATCAGTGGATGCGAATCCGATCGAATGAAGCCATGGTGGGCATCGGGGCAAGGTCGGCCCTATTCGCTCCTTTCGAACGGATCGGAATCATCATAGTGGATGAAGAACATGATTCTTCCTATAAACAGGAATCTCAACTTCTTTATCATGCCAGGGATATGGCCGTCGTCAGGGCGATGCTTCTGGACACCGTAGTCCTGCTTGGTTCTGCTACCCCATCAACCCAGTCCAATTACAATGTCAGAACGGGCAAGTTTGTGGGTTTGACATTGCCGAATCGAATCGAGCGAAGGCCCCTTCCGGAGGTTGCCATCGTCGATTTGCGCAACTCCATGGATTTACGCGGTACCGACCGATTCATGACCGGTGCGCTCGTAAATGGAATCAAAGATGCACTCCGAAATAAGGAGCAGGCGCTCTTGTTCTTAAACCGCAGGGGATATGCGAATTTTCCGGTATGCTCAGCCTGCGGGAATCCCTTAACATGCCGTAATTGCGATATTTCTCTCACCTATCACAAGGGTCAAAACCTGTGCATCTGCCACCTGTGCGGCTACAGTCACCCCTTTTCCACAACGTGCCGGATATGCGGCGCTCCCAAAGTGAGGAACCTGGGAATCGGGACGGAAAAAGTTGAAGCTGCCGTTAAGTCCCTTTTTCCTGAGGCGGCGGTAGCCCGCATGGATCGGGATACCACCCGCAAAAAAGGATCGTTACTGACGCTGCTCAAGGGATTGAAAAACAGGACCATCGACATCCTCATCGGAACCCAGATGGTGGCCAAAGGTCATGACTTTCCGCATATTACCCTGGTCGGTATTATATGTGCGGACCTTTCTCTCGATCTCCCGGATTTCCGCGCTTCGGAACGGACTTTTCAACTCTTAGCTCAGGTATCCGGAAGAGCCGGCCGGGGAGGAAAACCCGGCCGGGTCATTCTCCAAACCTATGCTCCAGCTCATTTTACCATCACCTCGGCGCAGAAACAAAATGATGAGGCCTTTTTTCAAAAAGAAATCCAATTTAGAAAAAACCTCAATTACCCGCCCTTCTCCCATATCATGGGGTTGAAAATTTCAGGAAAAAATAAGGAAAAAACCCGGAATGGGGCGATGCGTATCGGAGAAATGAGCTCACGTCTTCAGGCCGAAAACCTCTCCTATCGGAAGGGGTTGGAAGTGTTAGGACCGAGCGAGGCGCCTTTATCAAAAATCGCCAATCGATATCGATGGCAAATTTTTTTAAAAAGCAGCCAAATCAAAATCCTGCATCAATTTGCATCCGATCTTTTATTCAGGGACGGCTCCAGGCGGACATTTCCTCATGTTCAGGTGACCATTGATGTGGATCCGTATGATATGATGTAAACTGCTTTGCTTGAGCGGATCTGTTCCCGCAAAGAGGAAGGGATGGATGGAAAATGGAAGCGTCGTCAGGTTGAACCCTTACGAGTTTTTGGAAAAAAGACGGCTTGTCAGAATGGTTTTTTATTGATACACAAATAAAAAGATTGATGGCTTCGTAAAAAGTCCATCTGCTGCGCTGCATCCCCTGCCCGGTTGAATGCCGCTTTGCGGCCCTGCTTCGCAGGATTCAATCGGGTAAATCATTGTGGCGTACGTATAAGTACGCCTCATTTCTCAGGATTTGCGCGCCTTGCATCTGGACCTTTTTCTTTGCCATCCCATTTTTGACTTTTTACGAATTCATCAAGATTAATACATGCACAAACCGGTGAATTGAATCAACGTATAAATTTTCAATAGCCAGAGGCTATCAAGTGAAACAAGGAGTTATTGTCATGCAATGGAAAAAAGGAATAACGACAACTGTTCTCATCGCGGCATTTCTGTTGACGGCTGCCGCCGTGGGAGGCCAGGGAGCGGATGATAAAACGCCTTCTGTTGTTTTACGTTCCGATAAGTTTCAGTTCCGTCCGATTTTGGATGGCATTGAAATTCAGCATACCTTTGCGATACAGAATAAAGGCGCCGCAGTCTTAGAGATCCAGAACGTCAGGACCGACTGAGGGTGCACCGCCGTCTCTTATTCAAGAGAGATCCCTCCCGGTGGAGAGGGGCAGATCACCGTAAAGGTGGATACCAGCGGTTATGGCGGAAGAGAACTTGCAAAGAAAGTGACCATTCAGACCAATGATCCGAAAAAACCGATCCTCTATTTTACCATCCAGGGACAGGTTGAAAAGATCGCCACGATCACCCCTGCGCGTGTTCTTTTGAAAGGACCTGCCGGTTTCCCGATCAAAGGGGTTGTACGGATCATCCCTGAAAAGAAATACCCGTTTACCCTTGCTGAGATAAGGGATATCAAAGGTGAAAATATCCAATATTCTCTTGAAAAAATGAAGACAGATGCTTCGGAAGAATACCTCCTTACCGTTGTGAATATGAAGGAGAAAAAGGGGAGGTTTTATGAAACGATCCGGATACCGACCGATCTGGAAAAGCGTCCGGAAATCAAAATCTGGATTTATGGGGACCTGACCGATCCTTTGCCCGGAAATAAGCGATAGGCCTAAATGAAACATATTCACGTGATCGCCTTTGACTGTGACGGTGTTCTTTTCGACACCCATAAGGCAAATACCGCTTTCTATAATCAGATCCTGAACCATATCGGGAAACCGGACCTGACGGCCGATCAATTTTCCTATGTTCACATGCATACCGTTGATGAGTCACTGGTTTTGCTGTTTCCGGATGAAAAAGACCGATCCGACGCCCATGCTTTCCGAAAAAATATGGACTATTTTCCGTTCATTCGAAGCATGGAAATGGAGCCTTACCTTAAACCGCTTCTGAAGCGCATTCGACCCAGGTACAAGACCGCTATAGCCACCAATCGCTCGGATACCATGGATGCTGTCATCCGGGAGCACGGCCTTAATGGATATTTTGATATCGTCGTCAGCGCCCGGGATGTTCCAAAGCCAAAGCCGCATCCGGATCCATTATTAAAAATTCTTCATCATTTTCAGGTCGGACCGGATCAGGCATTATATGTCGGAGACTCGGAAGTCGATGAACAGGCAGCCCGGGGAGCGGGTGTTACCCTGATCGCCTATCGAAACACTTCCCTTTCCACCCGATACCATATCAGCAGTCTGAGGGAGCTTGAACCGATGTTGACCGCTTTAGGTTAGGCAATAAGAACTTGCCGTCCGACAGGTGATCATCAAAGCCGTTCTGTTTCATGGATATCAGCATGTAACCGTCCCTGAGCATTGTCGTCGTCATCACTTGAACCGCTTGATTTAACAACATATACAAATTCAGGTATGGCGCAAGAGCACCTGCATATTTCAGATGTGAATTCCATGCAAGCCTTTTCCGTAAATGACATGCTCATTACCCTGAATATGGAAGGCGCCCGGGAATTTACAAAGATCAGCTATCCCATCCGATACGGTCAATACCACGAAATCAAAACATCCGAATTCATTTATCAATTCAATCTCAACGGAGAGATTAAGCACATCCAGGGACGCACCCGGGACTGGCCCCACCCGGCCGAATGGCTGAAGCGGACCATTTCAAACGACTGGATTTATTATTCGGTGGGTAGTTACAACGATGTCTACGACCGGATCGGCGAGTACTACTTTCCTTGCCTGCAGTATGAAAAAAGCCCTTTTTTCAAGCAGAACCCTTTTGATTTCAAGGTTATTCAAAAAGCACTTACCGGATGGGGAGAGGTTATCGACCGGCTCCGGTCATATTTGAAAAACACCCTGCCTGAACCCTTGCGGATGTTCATTGCCCAGACGATTGCAAAAGACGGGAAAGCATTAGTGAAGCGAGCTGAAGAACTTCAGATGTTAAACGGAGAACGGATCACCATTCTTCCTCCGGACACCCGTCATGTGGACTATGAGGTGATTCCGGTTATTATCGCCGAGGGATGCCGTTATCATTGCGGCTTCTGCCGGTTCAAAACGGATCATCCCTTTTCCCAGTTGAGTCGCAGCGAAATTCTTGATCGCATGAAACGGATCCGGTCCTTTTTCGGTTCAGATCTCCCAAATTATAATTCCTTGTTTTTGGGTCAGCACGATGCACTTCGTGCCGATCATGACCTATTGACCTTTTCAGCGCACAAGGCATATGATATCTTTGAGTTCAGCCGTTCGCACATGAAAGAGGCCCGGCTCTTTCTCTTTGGAAGCGTTGATTCCCTGCTGGAGGCCGAGGATTCACTCTTTAACGCTTTAAACCGGCTTCCTTTTTTAACCTTCATCAATATCGGTTTGGAATCCGGGGACCCGAAAACAATGGATGCCCTGAAAAAGCCGATTCGGGTTTCGGATGTCAAAAGGACTTTTTTCCGGATGCTTGAGATCAACCGGCGATACGAACAGATCGAGGTCACCGCCAATTTTGTGCTCGGCAAGGATCTTTCCGAAAATCATTATCGCTCGATTTTGGATCTTGCAAGAAAGGGGCTCGATCGCTATTTCAGCAAGGGGGCCATTTATTTTTCTCCGCTCAATGACGCAGCATCCAAGCCTGAGCTGCTCCGTCGTTTCAATGAATTTAAGCGGCTAAACCGGCTCCCGACGTTCATTTACCTGATCCAGAGGCTGTAAATGATGAAAAGAAGAACAAAACTGCCGATCACTTTCCTGACCCTGATTCCCCTTTGGATCGGCCTGTTTCCTTCCATCGGTGTTTCAAAGACGGTTGCGTTGCCTCTGACTCTCGATTATAAGCTTCTCCGATCTCTCGTCATTCAGACATCCTTCACCGGTCCGGGGCAAAGCGCGACAGTATTGGATCAGGAAGACGGATGCAATTTCATCCGCATCTCGGATCCGACGTTTTCTGAAAAAAAATCGTTCCTCTGGTGCGAAACCCGGGTTCAAATTCGGACCGGGGTTCCGTTTAATGAGAATTGTTTAATGACCTCCGAACTTAACGGTTATGTGGCCTTCCACATTCAGCCCATAATCAACCGCCGGACGCTGAAACTTACCTTCCGTACCATCGATTCGGTGATTTATGACCAGAACCACAAGCCTAAAAAAGTGGCCGGCGTCATCTGGGATGCGATTAAGGAACAGGTATATGATTATATCAACCACATCACCATCGATCTTGAACCCTCCATGACCGAGCTGAAATCCTTTCTGGAACCGCTATTTCCCGCAGGACCCTCCGATAAAGCCAAAGCGATGCTGGACAGCCTGAGGCTCGGTGAAGTGAAAATTGCGCCGGATGCCGTCCGGATCGAAATTCTTACGGAAGTCGAGGAAATGTATGAGCCCGAAAAAGAAAAAAAAATGGAGGTCCTTTCCGATAAAGATGTCGAAACGATCATAGAGTCATGGGAGACATGGGACGCTTTTCTGGTCCAATTGATCTTATCGCTTGTGAACAGGCCTTTGTCCGAAAATGATCGCCAGATATTACTTGATACCCTTCTTGCCACCCGCTATCGCTTTACCACCGAGTTGAACGAATTGACGTTGAACAAGGACCTGGTCAGGGAGCAGTTCATTGAAGCTTGGACGGAACTTTCTCCGGTATTTAGAAATCACCTGAGCAGTGAAGCTTCGGAGTTCACTTTGGGGTATCTCGCCTTCTTCACGGCTTCGGACGCCCTCTCGACTTTGGATCGGATCGGGCCGACGCTCGGCATTGAAATCAGCCGAAACGGCTTGATCCGCCTGGCACGACTGATCAGCCGGGGAAAACCGACTATCCTCGATTATGATCTGAGCCTGAATCGGGATTTGCGGGAAATTCTCGATCTCGGATCTCCCCTATCCGTCGACTACCCTCCTGAGGAAACAGAGGAATACGGACTGAAGCCCGAAAAGGAAATACCATGGAGGATCGATCCGGATGATTCTTTTCTTTTTGCAAGTCTTTTCACCGATTCTCCAATTTATGCAATAGCTAAGAAAAAAGATTCCGGAAAGCTCATTCCCGAGAAATGGATCGTCCCGGAAAATGATATTGATCCCTATATCGAACGGATTGAAAAACTGCTGGAAGACTCTTCGGCAGCCTCCCTGAAAAAAACACCGCTACAAGCCGTCTATCACGATTTTTACAGGCGATTGATCCCCGCCATCGCATGGCAGGAAAGCTGTTTCCGGCAGTTCCAGATCGAAAACGGTGAAATCACCTTTCTGTTATCCTATAACCGGACATCTGTTGGGATCATGCAGATTAATGAACGGGTCTGGAGAGGAATCTATGATCTAGATCAGCTGAAATGGAATATTCATTACAATACCTTGGCCGGATGCGAGATCGCTGATCAATACTTGCGCCGGTATGCCCTTGAGAAATTGAAAAAAATGAATCCGAAAGTCCGGCTGACCGAAGAACTTGTTGCCGGGGTCGTATATGCCATGTATAACGGCGGACCACAACAGTTTGATAGATATTTAGCCAGGAAAAAGAAAAATCGACATTACTTGAGCGATACGCTGTTCATGGAGAAGTTTCGCTGGGTCAATCATGGAAAACTGGAGCATGTCAAATTATGCCTGCAATGATATTGACCCCAATCCTTCACATCCATGTTACAGCGATCCCTGCCCGGATCAATCTGCATTCCCGCCAGAGGCGGGCAAGTTAGGAGGATGATTGATGGAAGGAATTGAAACAGTTGCCCAGTTGATGTGCATTTCGGCCGTCACCGCACCCAAAAGCAAAGGGGAGAATTTCGTAAAAACCCGTGTTCTTATTGGTCCGGCTATAAAGGAACTCGCCGAAGCGATGACCCGTTTCGGTGAACGAAAAAAGAAAAAAGATTTTGATCGGGATGCCAGGAACATCGCTTCATCGGACGCGGTCGTCCTGATTGGGATTAAAGACGCCAAACCTTTAGGACTGAACTGCGGCGCCTGCGGTTTTCCCGATTGTCAGACACTGCTTCAGCAGGAACGCACGACAGTCGAATTTACAGGCCCTGTCTGCGCTTTCCGCCTTCTTGATCTGGGAATCGCTCTCGGTTCGGCCGTCAAGACCGCCAGCATGATGAATGTGGACAATCGGATCATGTACCGGGTGGGTGCGGGAGCTGTGGATTTGAAATTGGTGGATTGGGATTGCGTGATGGGGATTCCATTATCTGTAACCGGCAAAAGCATCTTTTTTGACCGATAAGATTGCTGAATCCGTAAAAAGCCATAATTGTGATGGCAAAGTAAAAAGCTTCAGATGCAAGGCGCACAAATCCTGAGGAATGAAGCGTACTTACGAGGTACGCAGCAATGATTTACCCGATTGAATCCTGCGAAGCAGGGCCGCAAAGCGGCATTCAACCGGGCAGGGGACGCAGCGTAACGCAGCAGGTGGACTTTTTACGAAGCCATCAAGGTTTGGAGGAACCGATGGAAAGCATACCGATTTATGAAACCGTATCCAACTGCGAGCTTTTTAAGGGGCTTGCTGAAAAAGACATTAAAAAAATCACGAGTCTGTGCCGGCAGGAAGCCTTGAAAGAGGGGAATTTCGTTTTTCAGCAGGGGGATTTTGGAGAATATCTTTACATCATTTTCGATGGCCTCGTCGCCCTGGAACGCAGCATCGACCTCTCGACCCGTAAAGGAACCGTAACCATCGATTCTCTGGGGAAAGGACGCGTTCTTGGATCCTGGTCGACACTTCTAGGTGAAACCCATATTCTCATGTCTTCGGCGATATGCCGGAAGCCGGCACAGATTCTGTCAATTAAAGGGAAAGAATTAAGGTCCCTGATGGTGTCCGATAAAGATATCGGGTTTTCAGTAATGGAAAATTTCTGCTTTTTACTCCGGAACCGCCTCCAGGCCGCTTATGTTGCCATGGAAAAAATGTAGGATTCCCAGCGGACTTGCGCATTAAAAAGGTTATCGGAGTTAAAGGGATATGGTTTATGGCCTCACACCCGAGGAAAAGGAAAAGCTCGAGCGCTTCAAAACAAAACTTTCGACTTTTGAAAAAAACCGGAAGAATCTGATCCCTATTTTACAATCGGCTCAACAGGAAATAGCGTATCTCCCCGGCCAGGCCCTTGAACTGGCGGCCGGTCATCTGGATATACCTATATCGGAAGTATATGGTGTGGCGACGTTTTATAATCAATTCCGATTCATCCCCCCTGGAAAATATCCGATAAAAATATGCCTGGGAACCGCATGCCATATCAAGAGTTCGGATATCATCCTCGAGAACTTCGAACGAAAACTCGGGATTAAAGAAGGGCAAACCACAGAAGATCGGCAGTTCAGCGTGGAACGGGTCGCATGTGTGGGTTGCTGCGCATTGGCGCCTGTGGCGCTTGTCGGAGACGCTCTTTATGGGAAAATGAGCCCCAGCAAGGTGGAAGGTATTTTTACACGGATCCAGGTCGAAAAAGAGATGTCGCTGAGGGTGCATTCTGAAAATGAATCGAATCAGTGAAGCCGCCCCTGCCGTTCGCCTGGCAGCCGTTCAGGAGAAAGCCCGGGAGGCGATCTCTCAACATGCAACCCTTCCCAAAATCGAAATCGGGATCGCCACCTGCGGCATCGCCGCAGGAGCCCTGGAAACCCGAAGTGCTTTTGAACAAGCCCTTTCCGAGTTCAATATAAAAGCCTATATCCATCCCGTCGGCTGCATCGGCCATTGCTATGCGGAACCGCTGGTCAAGATCCACCACCCGGATTCCGGATTTCCACCGATTTTTTATCATGAGGTGCACCCCGGAAAGGCAAGAATGCTCGTCAAACAGTTTCTTGGAGGAGGAGACCCCTGCTTCGAGCATATCTACGGTGCAGCACAGACCAACGATCTGATCCCTTCAGTGTCCGAATTCGCCAGATTCAACCGGGAAGTCCGTGTCGTCATGGAAAATTGCGGACGCATTAACCCCGAAGACCTGTTTGAATATATTGCCGCCGGAGGTTACAAGGGATTGGTCAGCGCAATGGAGATGCCGCCGGAAGAAGTCATCCGCAAAATAAATGAATCCGGGTTGAGGGGACGCGGAGGCGCAGGCTTTCCTGCGGGCATAAAATGGCGGATGGCTCGCGATGCTCCTGGAACCGGAAAAATCGTCATCTGCAATGCCGATGAAGGAGATCCCGGAGCTTATATGGACCGCACCATTTTGGAGAGCAATCCTCATCAGGTACTGGAGGGGATGGCCATCTGCGCCCATGCCATCGGCGCTCAAAAAGGATACATCTATGTGCGGGCGGAATATCCCCTGGCCGTCCGGATTATTACCCGTGCGATTTCGCAGGCAAAAGAATCCGGACTTTTAGGCAACACGATTCTGGGAAGCGCGCTTACCTTCGACATCGAAGTATTCCAGGGTTCAGGGGCATTCGTTTGCGGAGAAGAGACAGCCCTCATCCAATCCATGGAAGGATATCGGGGAATGCCGCGCTGCCGGCCCCCCTACCCGGTTGAAAAAGGGTTTGATGATCGGCCTACCGTCATCAACAACGTCAAAACGTTAGCTTCCGCTCCTGCCATCCTAATGAAAGGACCCGAATGGTACCGATCCGTCGGGACTGAGGGAAGCCCGGGAACAGCCATCTTCTCAGTTGTCGGAGACGTGGTTCATTCCGGCCTGGTGGAAATACCTATGGGGATCACCTTGCGGGAGCTCATCTTCGATATTTGCGGCGGTATTCCGAAGAAAAAAAAGTTTAAAGCTGTTCAGATCGGAGGCCCGTCCGGAGGATGTTTACCGGAACGGTTTCTGGACACTCCCATCGATTTCGATTCCCTGAAACAAGCCGGCGCCATGATGGGGTCCGGTGGGATGGTGGTGATGGACGAAGACGCCTGCATCGTGGATGTCGCCCGTTTCTTCATCGATTTCACTCAGAACGAATCGTGCGGGAAGTGCACCTTTTGCCGTATCGGAACACGGCATATGCTGGACATCCTGAAACGGATCACCGAGGGGAAAGGAAAAGAGGAAGACCTGATGTTGCTTCAGCGCCTGGGCGAAGACATCCGGGACGGATCACTTTGCGGATTGGGGAAAACAGCGCCGAATCCGGTTCTAACTTCCTTGCGGTATTTCAAAGAAGAATATGATGCCCATATTCTGGAAGGACGATGTCCCGGACTCTGGTGCCGGCATCTCATTGCGTATTATATTGACCTCGATAAATGCGCCAGAGGGTGCGATGTCTGCGTGGGATGCTGTCCGACCGATGCGGTTTTCACGACCAGCACCCGAAAAAAAGGGATCGATCAGGAGCGCTGCGTTAAATGCGGGGAGTGCATGACGGCATGCCCTCCGGACTACAACGCCGTCAAAAAAGTATCTCCGGCGCATCTTGCCCCTGTTATACCGCGGCCTGCCGGTTCGCCGGGAGAACATTAGATGGCCGGACCGGATATGGATATGGTCGAAATTGTTATCAACGGAAAGAACATATCGGTTAAGGCCGGAAGACCTCTTCTTGAAACATGCCTCTCAAACGGTATTTATATTCCGAACCTTTGCCATGTAGAAGGAATGACCTCTCCTCCCGCCTCCTGCCGCCTTTGCTTCATTGAAGTCGAAGGGATTCCGGCGCCGGTCCCCTCCTGCGTGACAACGGTGGAACCCGGGATGGTCGTTTCAACCGATACGGCTGCAGTTCGAAAGCTTCAGCGAACGGCGTTGAAGCTTCTGTTGTCCGTACATGATATCGACTGCCGAAACTGCCCCGTCAACCGGAAATGCCCCCTGCAACAGATCGCCCGTTTTCTCAAAATCGGCCTGAAAAGCGCGCCGTTCGAAACACGCCTCAAGAAAGATCTGTTGGACGACCGGCATCCGTTCTTCAACTATTATCCGAATCGTTGCGTCCTCTGCGGCCGTTGCGTTTATTTGTGCCATCGGAAAAACGGCTATCCAAAAATCTCTTTTGCCGGGCGTGGATTTGGCGCCTTTATCCGGATCGACCTTCCGTTGCCGGATGACGCTGTGTCTTGTCATGAATGCAGGGAGTGCGCGACATCATGCCCGGTCGCAGCGCTTCGGTTGAAATAGTGAAGCGCCCCGCTCTGAAGAGCGGGGCTTTCGGGAAGCAGACCGGTCAAATCGACTCTTTTGAATCCGTTCCGAAGTGGTACAAAAAAAACGGACCGATAAGACAACCTCCCCCCATGATTATAAAACCGATCCCCCATGCCAAAAGCCCGCCTCCAAACATATCGAGTGCCATTCCGACGATGAGCGGTCCGAAAAAGGCGGAACCGAACCCGATGGTCGAGTGAACCGCCAGCGCAGATCCCCGAAATCCTACCGGAGCAGCGGCCACTGCCCCGGCAGTAAGGGATGCCGAATCAACGGTAACCGTTATCCCGTAAAAGATCACGAGAACCACTACCAAACCATACGGCAATGATGCGGTAAAACCGACGATTGCTCCAAGTCCGGCGGAGACAAACATGGCGGCGGCGATAATCGTTCTCCGGTTGAATTTTCTGGAGAGCTCATTCCCTCCGATACTGGCCGGAAGCCCTATCAGATTGACAAAAAAAGCGATTTGAGTCGGACTCCAGGTAAAGGCGCCCTGAGGCTGCAATTCAATGCTGAAGGCCAAAAACGCGACAATCCATGCCCGAAATGAGAATAGCTCCCACATGTGAGCGGCATATCCCAGCACATATGCCATGGTCGGACGGGAGCTGAAAACCACGCTGAAATCCCGGAAAAGAGCTCTTTTTTGCCGGCTTCGCACCTTTCCTGAAGGAGCATAGAGCAGGATAATCGCAAAAGCAACGGCCGTCCCGGCTGCAGATGCGACAAACGCCCACCGCCATCCTGCCAGAATATGAATTTCACCGGCCATCAGATAGGAAAGGCTGGCGCCGATACTGAAGCTCGCGGTATAAAATGAAACGAAGCGGGACTGCAGAGCCCCTTCAGTATGATCGCTTACGATCTTAAGCCCAGGCATATAGATTCCTGCCAGACTGACGCCGGATAAAAAACGTAAACCCAACGCCGACCAAAACCCCTGCGCAAAAAGAGCATAACCTAGCGCTGACAATACTCCTAAGCCCGTTCCGATACCCATAATCTTTTTGGCGTCGATCCGGTCGGTAATGCCGGTTAGTACCGGCACAGAGGCGATATAGCCGCCGTAATAGGCGGCACTGATCCACCCCGCAGCCGTATGACTCAATCCCCATTCGCTCAAAAAATTAGGCAAAAGAGCGGGAAAAGCGGATATGGAAGCCAGCCCGAAAATTTCCGCCAGGCACACGATTAGGGTCAGCCGGTATGGTGAACCTTTTCCCATCGATTTAACCTAATGGAAATAGTCCGGGTTGGCAATAAGTGAATGACATGATCAAGGTCGGTCGGCTACAGACAGCTTCCCTTGACCCTGCCTTAATAAGCCTAAGGTTTATTAAAAGGGAAGGGTTGCCCGAAGCAGGCCGATTAAAAAAGGAAGGTGGCGACTTTAGCCAGAGGCTGCCAGTAAATCCCGAAAATAAATATGGGGATCAACAGCACAAACGTTACCAGCTTTTGGAAACTGAAAATTTGTAAAGGTTGCTCATCTACCGCTTTTTCTATAAACATCGCCTTAATGATTCTGGCATAATAATAAAGCGAGATCACAGAATTCAATATGCCAATAATTGCAAGTAGATAATACCATGCTTGGGCTTTATGGATCACCGCTGCAAACAGATAAAATTTTCCAATAAAACCTGCCAGCGGAGGAATTCCAATTAAAGAAAAGAGAAAGACCGCAAATGAAACGGCAATAAAAGGTTCTCGTACTCCCAATCCCTTGTATGCCTCAATATTTTCTTGTCCCGTCTTTTCTCTGATGATTATAACGATCACAAATGCGCCCAGGTTCATAAACAGATAGACAACGGAATAAAAATAAAATGCGAATAATCCCTCTCCCGACAAGGCGCTTAATCCCATTAGAATATAACCACAATGGGCAACGCCGGAGTAAGCCAAAAGCCTTTTGACATTGTTCTGTGATATGGCGGATAAGTTCCCAAGGGTCATTGTAGCTGCTGCCAGTATTCCCAGAATCGCACCCCAGGGGATCTCCGTTACAGGCAGGAAATTGCTGATATTTTCGAAAAACCCGGTTAACAAAAAACGGCAAAATGCCGCCAGACCCGCAATTTTTGGTGCAATGGATAGAAATGCCGTAAACGGCGTCGGAGCTCCTTCGTAAACATCCGGGCACCACATATGAAAAGGAACAGCAGCCATTTTGTAGCCGAATCCCGCAAAGACAAAAATTGAAGCGGCAAGAACGGTTAATCTCATCGCCTGAACAGAACCCGGCCGGCTTGCTTCATACGGGGTTGAAAGTGCAGCGATTAATCCCTTTTTTATGGCGGGAATTTCAAGTGTTCCGAACAATCCATAAAAATAGGACATACCAAACAGCATTATTCCGGATACCACACCGCCATAAATCACATATTTTAAAGCGGCTTCACTGGAACGTCGATCATTTCGGTTAAATCCAGTAAGTACATAAGAGGTAATCGATACGAATTCCAAAGACAAATAGATCATGAGAAGGTTGGAACTCGAAACCAGCAAAAACATCCCCAGAATGAGTGACAATAGAATTCCGTAAAATTCCCCCAGGTGCTTTTCTTTAATCTCGCGCGCTTGAAACACAATAAGGACAATAAATCCACCGCAAAGAAGAAAAATCATCTTGAAAAACCGGGAAAACGGATCGCATGCGTAAAGGTTATGGAAAATCAAAATATTTTCCCCGGCAGATTGGATCAATGCAAAAGATGTAAAGAAGAGTCCGGCGAAGGCAATTAAACTTAGCGCTAATCTCCTGCCTTTGTAATTTTTCCATAAGCTGACAACAATGATCAGAAGCAGAAACCCTGTCATAATGAGTTCGGGATTAAAGTACTTCAAACTTTCGGCCGGAGACATATTCTACCTTTTTTAGATACGGTTTTATTAAAGCGTCATCTAAATGTTTTTCAAGGCCCGCTCAAAACAGTCGCAAAAGCATTTCTCCCACGTTTGGCAAGGTACTTATCGGATCAAGGCAATTTTCCTGAGGCTATGATAACGGAAATCAGCGGATTCAGGGAATTGCTAATCAGATTAAAAATAGGCATCGGATAAAAGCCGAAAAAAATAATTAAAGCTGCTAATGGATACAGTGTAAATCGCTCTCTCCAGTTGACGTCCCACAGGGCGGACCATTTTTCGTTGAATTTGCCTAAAAACATCCTGTGAATGGTCCACAGGTAGTATGCGGCTGTAATCACGACGGATGTTGCGGATATGATGGTAAACACCTTGTAAACCGGAAAAGCCCCCAAAAAAACCAGAACTTCTCCGATGAAACCGGCTAATCCAGGCAGTCCTAAACTTGCCATAAAAGCCAGTCCCACAAGTCCGGTATATTCAGGCATTTTGTTGGCAAGTCCGCCGAATTCTCCTATCTCACGGGTATGGGCTCTGTCATAAATGACGCCGGCGATAAGGAACAACATGGGAGAGATCAACCCGTGGGCAACCATTTGAAATACGGCGCCTGAAATTGCCTGGGGCGTAAAAGCAGCATAACCGAGAAGAACAAATCCCATATGGGAGACCGAAGAATATGCGATAAGTTTTTTTAAATCACTTTGTGCCATACATACGTATGCGGCATACACGATGTTGATCATTCCGAAGACAGCCATAGCTGCGGCCGCCCACTTCGTCGCCTCCGGCAACAACTGAAAATTAAATCGCAGAATCCCATATCCGCCGGTTTTCAACAGGATTCCCGCCAGGATGACGGAAATCGGCGTTGGCGCTTCAACATGGGCATCGGGTAACCATGTATGAAACGGAAACATCGGTATTTTTATGGCAAATCCGATGAAAAGTGCTATCCAGACGACTTTGGCAAATGCAAATCCCAGGATCGGGTTGGCTCGCGCAAATAACCCTGATTGTCCCGAAGCGGTCAAGGCCGGAATATTAAAGGTATGATGGGCTAATCGGCCGTCGGCGAGGATGAACGGCTCCGAGGCGTAATAAATGGCGATCATGGCCAGCAGCATTAAAACCGATCCGGCCAGGGTATACAAAAAAAATTTTATGGCGGCATATTCCTTTCTTGGACCTCCCCAGACGCCGATTAAAAAATACATGGGCAGGAGCATGATTTCCCAGAAGATATAAAACAGGAAAAAGTCAAGAGCGCAGAATGTTCCCAGCATTCCGGTCTCTAGAATTAATAACAGGATCATATAACCGGGTGTCATCCGTTTGGAAAAATGGCGATCATCCACATGCCCCCACCAGGGAACCGATGCGATGCAGGCAATCAGGGTGATAAAGGTCGTCAGGATCACCAGGGCGATATTAATTCCATCTATTCCAAGAAAATACTCAATATTAAAATTTTCGATCCAAACGAAGCGATGCACAAACTGGAGAGTATTCATGCCCGTTTCAAAAAAGCCCCACATTTTCAAAGACAAAATAAATGCCAAAAGAGTACTGATCAGGCTGATCAACCGACTTAGATTATCAGCAATCTTCTTGTCGATCTTAAAAAGATAGCGGAGTCCAATAGTAATTAATATACTTCCCACACCGATTATCGGAATGAACACTACCCAGCTGACTATCGTAGTGGTCGTTTGATAATTTATCATTTTGCCAACCCTCTTCCCCTTCCATTAAAAAAATAAATAGTTCGCTATCACCAAAATGATTGCACCGGCCAGCACAACCCCGAGATAGTTGCGCAATTTCCCTGTTTGAATCGTTACCAGTTTCAGTCCGGAAAAAATAACCATATCAGATGTTGCATTTACGGCGCCATCCACTCCCTTTTCATCGGTGTATCCGGCAAATCGACCGAGCCATCTTCCGGCTGTCCCTGCAAAATCGACCAGTTGGTCAATAATCTTGCGATCAAACCAATCCAGCGCCAATCTGAGGTTCATGATCAGCCATACGATCGTATGTTGGTAAATTTCATCCACATAATATTTATTATATATGAGGTTGTAAGGGATCCGGATGATCTGTTTTTTGCTGGCCAGTAATTTTCCCGGCAGTGGATTTTCTCTGTTTTTGTAGAGCCAGCCTGCAACCCATGCACCAATAATCGCCACGGCAACGGAAATTCCCATCAACATCCACTCCAGGGTATGGGTATATCCCTCTGACGCTATCAGAGAAGATGAGGATTCAAAAACCGGTTCCATCCAGGTTTCAAAGAGATTGTGGACATGCCAGAGGTGGGGCATACCCACAAAGCCGCTAAAAATGGAAAGAAATCCCAAAATGACTAAAACGCAAGTCATTTGTTTAGGGGATTCTTTTGGTACATGATGGGGGTTCTCCGAATATTCTCCCGTAAAGGTCATAAAATAGGAACGAAACATGTAAAACGAGGTGCATAAAGCGCCGACAATACCAAGGAGCCAGATTATTTTTCCACCTCCGGGCAGCATCATATCTTTGCTGTTAAAAGCTTGCCATAAAATTTCATCTTTTGAAAAGAAACCGCTGAAAAAAGGAAAACCGGCTATGGCAAAACAGGCCATGAGATAAGCCCATCGGGTAACGGGCATATAGGTTTTTAGCCCTCCCATTTTCCTCATGTCCTGTTGATGATGACAGCCTATAATGATGGAGCCCGCAGAGAGGAACAAACAGCCTTTGAAAAACGCATGGGTCATTAGATGAAAAATCCCCGTTGAAAACGCTCCCACGCCAACACCAATGAACATATAACCCAGTTGGCTAATGGTCGAGTAGGCCAGAACCTTCTTTATATCATACTGAAAAAATCCGATCGTGGCTGCATACAAGGCCGTGACAGCCCCGAATAAAGCAACCCAGGTCATGGCAAAAGGCGAGAGCGCAAAGAGAAAGTGGAGTCTGGCCACCATGTACACGCCGGCGGTTACCATGGTCGCCGCATGAATTAAGGCGGAAACCGGTGTCGGACCTGCCATGGCATCAGGCAACCATACGTAAAGCGGTATTTGAGCGGATTTTCCCATGGCGCCCACGAACAGACAGACACAAATAAGCGTTACCAAAGAAAAGCCGAATATTTTCTTGCCGGTGAAGGCCTCATGAACCGATTCAATCTGCAAGGATTCTTCGATTTCGCGAATCACCAGGGATGAATTGAGGTGAGTTTCCTCGCTGGTCACAGTAGCTAGGGACGAACTGTCAAACGTTTCCAGAGAAAATCCCAATCCCCAGAAAAGAAGAAATACGCCGATAATAAAACCGAAATCCCCCACCCGATTTACGATGAACGCTTTCATTCCTGCAACAGCATTTTTTTCATCTTTATACCAGAAACCGATGAGAAGATAGGAACAGAGGCCCACGCCTTCCCAGCCGATAAACATCATGAGAAAATTGTCTCCAAGCACCAGAATCAGCATCGAGAACATAAACAGGTTCATGTACGAAAAGAACCTCCAATATCCCGGATCGTTTCTCATATATCCAATGGAATAGATGTGAATAAGGGTCCCTACAAAAGTAACCACAAATGCCATCACAGCGCCGAGAGGGTCCATCCAGAAGGCAATATCCACATTCAGATTGCCGATATGCAGCCATGACCAAGCATTGCAATATAGCGCTCTTGAATGGGGATCCAGGCCCGTCAGTTTCACAAACCCGGCAATGGTGATAATAAAGGAAAGCATCGGGAAGACAATAGCCGGCGCGTGTATCCACTTCTCCCCTAATCTGCGCTGGAGAGCTGAGCCCAGCAGTCCGTTATACACAGCCCCCAATAGAGGGAAAAACGGAATCCAGAACAGGTACACAAATTGTTGAAATGCCGCATGCTCCATATGCTTATTTATGCAATGTGGTTAGCTGTTCCATATCAATGACTTTGTCAAAGTTTCTGAAAACGGCAAGTACAATCGCCAGGGCTACAGCGCATTCGAGAGCCGCCAGCACAATGCAAAACAGCGCAAACAAATGCCCGTCAATCGTTCCGCTGGAAAAGTGGGAAAACGCAAGGAAGTTAATGTTGGCCGAGTTTAAAATAAGTTCCACGCCCATTAGGACTCCAATGGCGTTGCGTCTGGTAATAACACAAAATAACCCAAGGGAAAAAACCACAGCGCCAATCGTAAGGAAATGACTTAATCCGACACTCACTCCTGATCCTCTTTTCTACGGGCAATGACTACCGCACCGATAAGCCCCACCAATAGCAGGACGGAAATCATCTCAAACGGAAGCAGGTAATTGGAGAGCAAGCTGTTTCCAATGGCAGAGGTGCTTGGCTCAAATCGAACGCTATCGAGTTTTTGCCAGGGTGTTTTTACTCCTATATAGATTAAAAGAAGCGTCAATAAGGCTATTATGATCCCTCCGGGAAAATAACCAACAGAGAGATTGGATATTTTAATCTCCTTAACACGGCTGGAAAGCATAACCGCAAACAGAATCAGAACCAGTATGCCGCCGACATATATGAGCAACTGGGTAACAGCGATAAAGTCGGCTGAAAGCAATACAAACAATCCGGCAACGCCCAGGAAAGTCACCACCATTGCAAATGCACTGCGAACGATATTTTTCGAAAAAGCCACGACAGCAGCCGAGATCACCACAAAAAAAGCTAAAATATAAAAAATGACATTATAAATTACGGTGCTCATTTCACAGAAACATGTGGTTAGGGTTTAAATGCTTAGACATTTTTAAATATTTCAATTTTGATTCCACTCACGCTTCATCAGTCAATCGAAACTTAGGAAGATCAAAGAAATCCTTCAATTTATTTCTGGTTATCGCGCCGCTGCGGTCCACCGGTATATCTTCTATCGATTTGGGTTTTATAAAGGGACGCACGGGCGTGTTCACAAATTCCAGCACTAAATTTTCTACATGCCGGCTGGTGCCGTCAAAAATTTTACTATGATGCAAGGTGCCGGTAGAACACACTTCGACACAGAGTCCGCAAAACATGCACTTGGAAATGTCAATATCAAAACGGGTGATGAAGCGTTCCTTGGTTTCGGGATTTCTTTCCAAATCAATTGCAATGCAAGCAATCGGACAGGTGGTTTGACACAAACGACAGGCGATGCAATACCTTAGATCCACCCCCAGGATTCCGCGAAATCGATCGGGAATAATCTCATCCATTGGTTTATCCAGCTTATAGGGGTACTGGATGGTTATTGGCCGGCGAAATAAATAACTGAAGGTCACGGCCATACCTTCCAGTATGGAGTAAAACAACTGATAGATATTCTTAAAATATTTTCGAACGGCCGAACGGACGCTTGGGTTTACGGCAGTTTCCATGGCGGATACCATGCGGGAATCCCTTTCAGCTTTTCAAATCGGTCTTTATCAATCACATAATTGTGTCTAGCCCTTAACATGCACCAGATCATTACGCTTCCTCCGACGGTGCTCATCAAAATCCTAATCGCTGTTCCAAATACACTCTTCCATGGAAATGCGAGCATCCATATCATGGTTCCAATCAGACAGATCAGAGCAATCGGCACCAGATAGGTCCAACAGATTAATGTCATTTGGTCCACCCTGACGCGCGGCAGAGTCCAGCGTAATTGAATGACAATGAATACCACCGCCAGCGTTTTGATGAAGAAAATCGTTATACTAATTAAAAACAACAACACACTGGACGGGATGGTTTCCAGGCGGACGCCGGGAATTTGCCAGCCCCCTAAATACGTCAGCGTTACCATAGCCCCTACCACCCACAAATTAGCCCATTCGGCCATGGGATAAATGAGAAAACGAAGGCCGGAATATTCGGTATTAAAACCGGAAACCAGTTCACTCTCCGCCTCCGGCAGGTCAAAGGGAACCCGGTTTCCTTCTGCCAGAGAAGAGATGAAAAAGATGAAAAATCCCGCCAGGGTAAAGGGGCTGTGAAAGACAAACCACTCCCAGGGCCATCCCCCCTGGGATTCAATAATGGATTGGGTGGACAGACTGCCGGCAAGCATCACCACCAACATCAACGATAATCCGGTAGGAATTTCATAAGAGATGATTTGAGCTGCCGACCGGAGAGCGCCGAACAGCGCCCACTTGGAGTTGGATGACCAACCCCCGCTGATGATGCCGACAACCACAAGCGAAGTTATGGCCAGAATGTAGTAGATGCCGACGTTTAAGTCGGCTGCCACAATGCCGTAACCGAACGGCAGGGCGACGAATGCCCCAAACAGTCCTGCAAAAACAAAGTAAGGAGCCAGGCGAAAGATAAATTTATCCGCAGTTTGGGGAACAAGATCTTCCTTTAAAAACATTTTTAAACCATCGGCAAGCCACTGCAAAATTCCCTGAGGACCTACAAGATTGGGACCGATACGGTTTTGCATTCTGGCGGCAATGCGACGCTCCACATAACTGGCAATACCGGCAAAAAGCGCAGCAAAATTTAATAAAATGAATGAAACAAGAAACATCATCAAGACATACCATAAAGCAAGATACGGCGAATCAGCGGCCTGGATGTGGAAAATATTAAGAAAAAGCTTGTCAGCGAAGGCTTTCATCTATCCACCTCCGGCGCAACAACATCAAGACTCCCGATTAACGCAATCAGGTCGGCCACCATGAGCCCCTGACTTGCTTTTTCCACAATTGACATGGCTGTAAATGATCCTGTTTTTATTTTCAACCGATAGGGTCTGTCGGTTCCATCGGAAATCAGATATACCCCCATCTCACCTCTTGCACTTTCCACCCTCGAATATACTTCATTCTCTTCAACCTTTAATTTTTTCTTTACGTTCGCCCGGTATTCGCCGCCGGGAATCTTTTCAAGCGCCTGGCGGATAATTCGGCAGGATTGGGTCATTTCAAGTATTCTGACCATATAGCGATCATATGCATCTCCCAGGGCGCCTCGAAAGCCCTTGCCGAGCGGTACTTCAAAATCAAAATCGGGATAGACTGAATATCCCAATGTTTTTCGGAGGTCGATCCCGATTCCGGATGCTCTGAGATTAGGGCCCACCAATCCGAAATTGACCGCATCAATGGGGGATATCACCGCAACATCAGCCAGACGTTTAACAAAAATTTCGTTGTTGGAAATCAAACGGTTGTACTCATCGATGATAGGTTCAAAATGATCCAGAAATCGTAATATTTTGTCAGGCAGGTCGCCAGGCATGTCGACAGACACGCCGCCGATGCGCATATAGTTATAGGTGAGCCGGGCCCCGCAGAGCGCTTCCATGATATCATTGATGAATTCGCGTTCCCTGAGCCACTGCACGAAGGGGGTCACCGCTCCCAAGTCAAGAGCAAGGGCGCCGGTAGCAATAAAATGACTGGCGATGCGGTTTAATTCACAGACAATTACCCTCAAATACTCGGCCCGTTTCGGCACTTCAATCTCCGCCAGGCTTTCGACAGCCATGGCGAATACTTGATTGGCAAACATGGCGGCCAAATAATCGACCCGATCCGTATAAGGCATAAACCCTGAGTAAGGCGTCATCTCGGCCAGTTTCTCGATACCTCTGTGCAGATAACCGATATTGGGCAGGGCTTGATGCATCACTTCCCCGTCCGTGACCACCAGGAAGTTCAATACCCCGTGTGTGGACGGATGTTGGGGGCCGAAATTAAGACTCATCTCCTCTTCGAAGGGAGCGGCCTGGGGCTTTAAATGCCTTATTGCTTCATTGACTTTTGCCGGATTTTTCATTTTTTTCCCGAAGAACTTTTAACGGATCCGGACGCATGGTTTCCATGTCATGATATGAATTCTTTTCCTTGTAATCTTTTCTGAGCGGGTGGCCTTCCCAATCATCCGGAAGTAAAATTCGCTTAAGATTGGAATGCCCGGTGAACCTCACCCCCAGAAGATCATATATCTCCCGCTCAAACCAATTGGCGACTTTCCAGACACTTTCAAGAGACTCCAATTCCGGCAAGTCTCTGGGAGTTGACGTTTTTAACACGCATAGAGTATTAAGAAACGGTGAAAACAAGTGATAGACAATGTCGATTTCATTTCTTTGAGGATAATCGACACCGGAAATGCTGGAAAGAAAAGCGAATTTAGTGCTAGGATTATAGCGCAAAAAGGTGCAGATGGCTTGAACGTAGCCGTTGTTTATTTTGATATATGGGTTTCGCGTCTCCACATAGGCAAGGATTAAATCCTCACCAAATCGATCAATCAACAGCTTATACACTTCAGCGGGTTTCACGGATTCCAACCTCTCGAAAGCTTGAGCGCATCAAGACGTATTGACATTTAATCCCTTTTCACTTGAGCCTCGAACCTCTGAACCCCCTTAGATGAAATTTCGTTTGGTCCCTCTTGTCTTAAGCCATTTTTCTCTCATCATAATTTTCTGAATTTTCAGAATTCCTTCCGCCAGCGCTTCGGTGCGCGGAGGGCATCCGGCAATGTACACATCAACCGGAACCACTTTATCGATTCCCTTCAAAACAGAATAGCTTCTTTGAAAAAGCCCGCCGCAATTGGCACAGCTCCCCATTGAGATGACATATTTCGGTTCTGCCATTTGGTGGTACAAAAGCCGGATCCGTTCCGCCATTTTATAGGTTACGGTGCCTGCCACGATCATCAGATCAGACTGCCGGGGGGTAGCTCGAAAAACTGCCCCGAACCGGTCAAGATCGGTTCGGGGCCCCCCGGCTTGCATGAGTTCGATGGCACAGCACGCGGTTCCGAAAAGCAAATACCAGATGGAAGATTTCCTCATCCAGTTAAGGACGCCGTCGATAGTCGAAACGATTACTCCCTGCTCAATAATAGTAGTATTTTCTTTCATCTTCTTTCAAGGGTGACACGTGTCCCAATTTTTTAAGCCAGCGAATATCTCCGTTCCGCCATACATACACCAGCGCCAGCGTAAGAATGAGTATAAAGATAACAATCTCCACGAAAGCTATCGCTCCGCGTTGCGCGGCAATCCATTGTCTAAAAACAACAACAACCGGTATCGTAAGTGCTATTTCAACATCAAAAACGATAAAAGTTAATGCGAGAATATAAAAGCGCGGATTGAAATTAAACCAGGCATCTCCGATGGGGCGCTCTCCGCACTCGTATATTGTGGATTTTTCCTGGTCGATTACCTTTGATCTGAGCAGGGAACCGGCGGTGAGCGCAACGAACACGAAAAGCAAGGCCAACAGCAAAAATACTAATGCGGTGGCAAATTGAAATAACACGGCGTTTCCCTTTCAACCCGTTTCTTCAAATTAACGTTCTATTGGCCCAGGAGTTGGATGAAGTTGATCAAACCACTGATGAAAGTCGGACATGAGGACATCATAGCGCTGCTTCACGCCGGTGTACATTTCAGCGTTTCGAATGACCAAAGCGCACTGATCCCCAATGGCTTCCATCAGATTGATCTCCTCTTCTGAAAATACAAATGGAAATCGGCTATAAATCCTAAGCATACCGATTGGCTGATTGCGGATCAGTAAAGGAACACTCAGAATGGATTCGATTTGTTCCTGGCGGGCCGCTTCCGGGTATTGAACTTTTGGGTTGTTCGGTACGTCATGGACGACGACGCATTTTCCTTTCAAGGTTTCAGCAATGCTCTTGTCCGCATCTACCGGGCCCTTGTCCAGATAGGCCTGACTCAGGCCGTAGGAAGCTCTTAATTCTAATTTTCTGCGGTCGGCATTCAGCAGCCGGATGGTGCTGCCTTTTACACGCATTTCTTCGGTGACCACTTTAACGATTGAGTTCAAAACCGCATTGATGTCCAGAGATGATCGCACTGTTTCGGTCACCCGTTTTAAAATACCCCGATAAACCGAATAAAGGATCGCGCTGGCGGAAAAGGAGGCCACCACCTGAAGGATTTCCAGTTCATCTGATGTAAACGTTCTTTTCTCGGCGGCCGACAAACGCATGGTTCCGATCACACGGTCCCGACTCTGGAGAGGAACCGTGAGCAGAGATACGATCCCCTCTTCCGCATGCGCCTGGGGATGCTGAATTCTTGGATCATGAGAGGCATCTTCAACCAAAACTATTTTCCCATTAAGTGCCTCCGAAATACTCTTTTCAGCATCCAGGGCCCCCGGTTGAAAAATCTGTTTAAATTTTTCACTCAATCCATAGGAAGCGATGTAATCTAATGTTTTGCGATCCCGGCCGACCAAAAGAAAATGACACCCTTTTAAAGCAAGATTGTCCACGATGGCTTTACTGATCGTTTCAAGAAGCTCTTTCGTCTCCATTGGAGAATTAAAAGCATTCCCGATCTCCTGAAATATTTTTAAATATTGTTTCGCCATCATTTCCGAAAATCCTCCATAAAACTTCCTTTAACGTCTTTCGCAGAGCTGTCTTAATCCCCCTGCTCCGCCAAAGAATCATTATGTAAGGTTTCAAAATGAAGCTTGTGTTTTTTCGATGGCTCAGTTGATGATTTCTTGAAATGATCCGACACAAAACAGCCTATTAAAGAGAATGCAGAGCAGGCCGAAACGGAATTGAAAAACAACAGACTCAGCTTGTGGTCTCAGACTGATTTTGAATCCTTTATTTCCTTTATTTAAAAAATGCAAGCGAAAAGTTTGGGACCATTTAGAACGTTCCAAAGCGGCTCATTTCAGCTTCTCGCAATATCCACTCCTGGAAAAAGTGATCGAAAATATCAATCCATTGCATCGTTATCATTGATTTAATCATTTTGATTTGTCATCTTTTTTCTGATAATCTTTTAAGAAAGTTATCCCGATTTGCGGGATGATTTTCGGATTCAAATGCTTTCATACACTTTCAGATGAACGGATTATTAAATGAATGATATCAACCCGGTTAGATTGACCACCACGGTTTCCGGGGCCGGTTGAGCGTCGAAGCTTCCTCCAGGGGACCTGGATCAAGCGCTTTGCGGGCTTCACATTCCAACGAACCCCAATGTGCTGGTGGGTTTGGAAAAGGCCGACGATGCCGGGGTTTACCGGATTTCCGATAACCTGGCCATCATCCAGACCGTCGATTTTTTCACCCCCATCGTCGATGATCCCTACTGGTTCGGTCAGATTGCCGCAGCCAACGCCTTAAGCGATGTATATGCCATGGGAGGAGAACCCAAAACCGCGTTGAATCTTGTGGCATTTCCCATAAAGCAGATGGATATTTCCATCCTGCATGAAATCCTTCGGGGCGGTATCGATAAACTCAATGAAGCCGGTGTCGTATTGATCGGAGGGCACAGCGTCGAAGACCATGAACTTAAATACGGTCTTGCGGTGACCGGATTTATCCATCCGGATAAAATACGAACAAAAACAAATTTACATCCCCGCGATAAACTCATCCTGACCAAACCGCTTGGAACCGGTATCATCAGTACGGCTATTAAAGGAGGAATCGCTTCGGCAGAGACGATTGAAAGAACCACGCAGATGATGGCAACGCTCAATCAACGTGCCGCCAAGATAATGTCGGACTACGACGTTCACGCCTGCACGGATATTACGGGTTTCGGCCTCCTGGGGCACCTGGCTGAAATGGTGGTCGGCTCCGGATATTCCGTTTACCTGCATTTTGAAAAAATTCCGATTATCCCTGAAGCATTTGAATTCGCCTCTATGGGGCTTGTGCCGAAAGGTGCATTTAAAAACAGG
>Ga0154608_1041_pt1 | contig 28173 bp, 22 predicted proteins | sample Rifle2008BG13ft_FD_116037 | JGI IMG/M metagenome (GOLD analysis project Ga0154608, IMG submission 116037) | Deltaproteobacteria bacterium RBG_13_49_15 | reverse complement strand
CACATTTCAGAGAAAGCAAATCCGGAAATAATATTTCATCCGACCAGTGGCTGCAAATCATGGATGAGCTAAATATCGGGGCGTTCACCGTCAATATGGACCGGCAGGTGTCCTCAATGAATTTAAGCGCTCAAGCACTGGTTGGGCTTAAGGATACGGATGCCATCGGTCGAAACTGCAGGGAAGTATTTTTGGGGGTTCCCTGTCTGGCAAAATGTCCTTTTAGAGGCGCCGGGGATCCGGAAAATAAAGAGCCCGTCATCCAACTACTGGATGAGGATGAAAATATCCATTGGGTGACTCGGATGGCAACCCCTGTTTTCAGCCCCAACGGCCGGGTTGTCGGATGCATGACCATTTTGCAGGATCATTCCCCGATTGCTGAACTGATTGATCGGATTCACTATGAAGAACGCAGCCTGAAGATCATTTTAGATAACCTGGATGTCGGTATATTTACGGTGGACCGGGGCTGCCATATCGCTTTTTTTAATACAGAAGCTGAAAAGATCGTCGGTTATAATCGTCGCGACATTCTTGGAGAACCCTGTACCGTAATATTTGACGGCGAAGACGCCCAGGAGATAGGCCTTTTGAAAGATACGATCGCAGACGGCATATCCCGAAGCAGCCGACAAGGGAGAATGATCACGCGGGACGGGGTAACCATTCCCGTACGGGCCAACTTTATTGCGCTCCGAAACGAGAAAGGCACCGTGGTCGGAGGGCTGGCGATGTTCCATGATCTTACCTTGGTTCAACAACTCAAGCAGGTGATGAGGGATCGGTATACATTTCATGACATGATCGGCAGAAGCCCGGCAATGGAAAAAATTTTTGAGATGGTCAATGTAGTGGCCGGAACCGATGCCACCATTTTAATCGAAGGTGCTACAGGAACCGGAAAAGATATTTTGTCCAGAGTGATCCACTCCATCAGCCCCAGGACCGGCAAACCGTTTGTTAAAGTGAATTGCGCGGCGATTCCAGATAATTTACTCGAGTCGGAAATGTTTGGATATGTTAAAGGGGCCTTTACCGGAGCTGAAAAAGACAAGATCGGACGTTTTCAGGAAGCAGATGGAGGAACCATTTTTTTAGATGAAATCGGCGACCTGCCTCTTTCATTGCAAGCCAAACTTCTTCGAGTTTTAGAAGATAAAGAATTTTATCGGTTGGGCAGCCCACATACGATTAAGGTTAATGTACGTATTATCTCAGCTTCAAATCGTAACCTCAAGAAGCTGGTTGAAAAGCGACTTTTCAGGGAAGATCTTTACTACCGGTTGAATGTATTTCGGATCGAACTTCCTGAACTTAAGGATCGACGTGTGGATTTACCGATTCTGATCGGTCATATCTTAAGGCGCCTCTGTGCCGTCAGGGGCGTCCGGCTCCCGGAGGTTTCGGAAGAGGCAATGGCTATTTTACTGAATTATATCTATCCCGGCAATGTGAGAGAACTCGAAAATATTTTAGAACATACACTCATCATTTGCCAGGATAAAACGATCCAGACAAGACATCTGCCAGAATATCTTCAAGCACAATATATTTCCAGCAAACCTTCACCGCCGGTAAGTCAAAAACATGCAGATGCCGACAACAATAGAGAGCGTGATAAAATCATCTCTGCGCTTCGAAAATACGGTTGGCGCCGCTTTAATGCTGCACGGGCCCTGGACATGGATCGAACCACCTTGTGGCGCAAGATTAAAAAATACGGCATCGTTCGTTAACCACTGCCGATCTTAATCGTTTCCATTGAAGCGGAAAAGAACCATTTCCAAAAAATTCGATTGATCATAGCTAAATCCCTCTTCTTGCATTGTGTAATTCGCCTTAGCCTCTAACCGACCTAAAAATTTGTAACAAGCGTCAAATGTTGCAAATATGTTGCAGTAAGGGTTGTGCAACATCATTCATCTCTTTTTTAACTATATTTTTCAAATAGTTTTACAATTAATGAACTCTTTTTATGTTGCAAAAGGCTGCAACAAAAGCATGCTGCTTTACGGAGTAAATTCATTCATATTTTTATTTAACATTCTGTAATCAATATAAAAATTTCACACTTTTATATGATGGCACATTCTGTGCTAGATATTGAGCAGAGACGATCCAACAAATGACGTCACTTCATAGTGCAATATCTCAAAAATCGGCAGATGGTATTTTGGTTTCATAAATGGAAAGAAAAAAAATACTCATCGTTGATGACGATTCGGATATGCGGATTTTCCTGTGTAACCTGCTGAGTAATTGTGGTTACGCCACTATCTATGCCGGTGATAAAACCGAAGGGATCCGGAAGATAAAGAGAGAAATGCCGGTTTTGGTTATTATTGCAGTAACCATTCCGAAGGAAGGCGGGATCCAGATGTATCGTGAGCTTAAGGAAGATGAAATACTTAAAAATATCCCGGTAATAATGGTGTCTACCATCGAGAAAAAGACGTTTTGTTTTTATCACAAATTTCAGGACGCGTTTCAGGACAAGGGTTTCCCGGAGCCGGATGGATATCTGGAAAAGCCTTTGGAAACGACGGAGGTTATTCGGCTCGTGCGGGCGTTAACCGCAGGTTGATGGGCATTTGCAAGTTTTGACAAATCAATTGCTTCAAACGAAAAAAAGGTGTGCCATGCCGAATCGAATTGGATTTTATATCTGTCATTGCGGAATCAATATCGCTTATAGGGTCCGCGTGGGAGAGGTGGCGGACTTCGCCCGGAAATTGCCGAATGTTGTTGTAGCCCGAGATTACAAGTTCATGTGTTCGGATCCGGGCCAGGAGATGATTGAAAAGGATATAGCGGAATTTGGCCTAAACCGGGTGGTGGTGGCTAGCTGTTCACCCCGGATGCATGAAAAAACCTTTCAAGGCGCCTGCCAGCGAGCAGGGCTCAATCCCTATCTATTCCAAATGGCGTCCGTGCGCGAACAGGTCTCCTGGGTCACGACAGATGAGGATGATGCCACCCGCAAGGCCAAAACTCTAGCCGCCGGTGCGATCAGCAGAGTCAATTATCATCATGAACTTGAGACACGCGAGGTTAACGTCCACCCGGATATTATGGTTGTAGGAGGCGGTATCGCAGGCATGCAGGCGGCGCTGGATATCGGCGCTTCGGGACACAAGTGTTACCTGATTGAAAAAGATCCCACTATCGGCGGCCATATGCTCCAGTTTGACAAAACATTTCCCACCCTTGATTGTGCGGCCTGCATCGGAACCCCTAAAATGGTTGAAGTCGCCCAAAATAAAAACATCGAGCTTCTATCATACAGCGAAGTTCAGGAAGTATCCGGGTTTATCGGAAACTATACCGTAAACATTCTCCGAAAACCGCGATATGTCAAAGAGGGCATTTGTACGGGATGCGGAGAATGTGCAAAAGTTTGTCCGGTGGAAAGACCAAGCGAATGGAATGTCAACCTAAATACGAGAGGAGCAATCTACCGTTCTTTTCCCCAGGCAGTGCCCATCACATATGTGATCGATAAAAGGGGCACAGCTCCATGCAAAGCCACATGCCCGGCCCATACAAGCATTCAGGGATATATCGCCCTCGTTAATCAGGGAAAGTATCGCGAAGCGATTGAATTATTCAAAGAGGAACATCCTTTCCCGGGAATCTGCGGCAGAATCTGTCATCATCCCTGCGAAAAAGAATGCACCCGGAATGACGTGGATCAGCCCTTGGCTGCCCAATCCCTTCACCGTTTCCTGGCGGATCAAGATTTTGCCAGTGAAACTCCCTATGTCCCGAAAATCCCGGATATTCGAGGCGAAAAGATCGCTATCATCGGATCCGGCCCCGGCGGACTCTCGGCGGCATATTTTCTCGCCCGCAAAGGGTATCAAATAACGGTTTTTGAAAAACTGCCGGTTGCCGGGGGAATGATGGCTGTCGGAATTCCCGAATATCGCCTTCCTCGGGATATCCTGGCTGCTGAAATCGACACAATCAAAAAAATGGGAGTCGTCATCAAGACAAATGTAGCCTTCGGCAAGGATATCACCCTAGAAAAACTCAAGGCCGATGGATTTAAAGCCGTCTTTCTGGCAACCGGTCTCCATGAAAGCCACAAGCTGAGGGTCGAAGGAGAAGACCTTCAGGGTATTGTACCATGCATATCGTTTTTACGCGACGTTGCATTGGGCAGCAAGGTTTCCGTCGGCAAGCGCGTTGTTGTCATCGGAGGTGGGAATGTCGCTATTGATGCGGCAATGACGGTTAAACGGGTCGGCGCCGAAAAGGTTGTCATGGTGTGCCTCGAATCCCGGGATGAAATGCCGGCCTGGGATTACGAGGTTGAAGAGGCAGTGGAAGAAAAAGTGGAGATTGTCACCGGGTTTGGCCCCAAACAATTTTTAGCGAAAGAAGGTCGGGTTTCCGGCATAGAATTTAAACAATGTACGCGAGTATTTGATGATCAAAGGCGATTCAACCCGCAATATGACGAAAATGTCCTTAAGACTCTGGATGCCGATACGGTCATCATCGCCATCGGTCAAAAGTCCGATCTCACCTTCGCTTCTGATCAAAAAATACCCGTCACAGCGAGAGGCGGAATCGAATCGGATCCGGTGACCTTTCAGACGCCCATCCCCTGGGTGTTTGCCGGAGGAGACGCCGTATATGGACCCAAATCGGTAGTGGAAGCGGTAGCCTGTGGAAAAGAAGCCGCTGAAAGCATTCATCGGTTTATAAATAATAAGGACCTTTATGAAGACCGAAGCAAGGAATGGCATTTTGAAAAACCGGATACAGCCGGCATTTCACAAAACCCAAGAACTGCCATGCGACATATCGGGCTTAAAGAGCGGGAAAAAAATTTCAAAGAGATTAATCTTGGGTTTGATGAACAAGAAGCCCGGACAGAGGCGGGTCGTTGTTTGGAATGCGGCATATGTTCCGAGTGCTATCAATGTGTAAAGGCCTGTGAGCCAAAAGCCATCGATCATTTCATGGTCCCTGAAATTCGCAAAGTTGAGGTCGGTTCCATAATCCTGGCAACCGGATACGATCTGATGGATCCAGCCCCCATGAGACAATACGGGTACGGCATCTTCCCGAATGTGTTTACCAGTTTGGAGTTTGAGAGACTGAGCAATGCCACCGGCCCCACCGGAGGACAAATTCTCATCAGAGATGCCGATGGAGAACTGACCAAAAAACCCAAGAGTGTTGCAATCCTGCACTGTGTCGGCAGCCGGGATGTCAATTACCACGAATACTGTTCAAGGGTTTGCTGCATGTATGCACTGAAATATTCCCACCTCATCCAAGAAAAAGTCGGGCATGACACCAAAGTTTACGATTTTTATATCGATCAGCGGTGTTACGGCAAAGGGTATGAGGAATTTTACCGTAGATGCCAGGAGGAAGGAACCACTTTTATCCGGGGCAAAGTGGCCGAGATTACGAATCGAGCAAATAGTCCCGAAGAAGAGGGGAAGCTCGTAGCCATTGCAGAAGACACGCTCCTGGGCAAGAAGTTACGAATTCCGGTGGACATGGTGGTCCTTTGTGCCGCTATTGAAGCACGCAAAGATGCAACAGCAGTTGGGCGCTTGTTTGGCGTGAATCTGGGAGCAGACGGCTTTTTCTTGGAGGAACACCCGAAATTGGGGCCACTCAACACGGCAACGGCCGGGATATTTTTAGCGGGAGCATGCCAGTCTCCCAAAGATATTCCGGATACCGTGGCCCAGGCATCGGGAGCGGCTGCCAAAGCTCTTTCCCTGGCAACCCGGGGTAAGGTGGAAGTCCCTTCGGCAATTTCCTGGATCGACCCGGATATCTGTGCAGGATGTCAGACATGCATCGGACTTTGCGTCTACTCGGCCATTGAATTTGATGAACGCAGAGGCGTATCCGTTGTCAATGAAGCCGTTTGCAAAGGATGCGGCAGTTGCTCGGGATTTTGTCCGAGCGGGGCGGCTCAGGTCAAGCATTTCACCCCGAAACAAGTATTTGCAGAGTTCGACGGCATAATGGAAGCATTGAATGTGGTTGGCATGTAAATAAAGGAGGAATCCATGGAAAACTTTGAGCCCACCATCATCGCCTTTGTTTGCAACTGGTGCACATATACGGCTGCCGATTTGGCAGGCACCTCCCGGTTATTCTATCCAAAAAATATTCGTTTAATTCGGGTGATGTGCACCGGTATGGTTGATCCCCAATATATCATTAAAGCCTTTTTAGAAGGGGCCGACAGCGTGCTGATCAGCGGCTGCCACCCCGGCGACTGCCATTATATCAACGGCAATTATAAGGCGCGCCGAAGGATCAAGTTGCTCAAAGAGATCCTCCCTCAATTCGGCTTTGATCCACAACGTTTGAGATTAACATGGATCGGTGCAAGCGATGGAATTCAGTTTGCAGAAATCATGCGAGACCTGACCTTACAAATGAAAGCGTTAGGACCCAGCCAGACAAAACTAAAAATGGTTATCTAAAAGCATATTGGATATCAGGAAAACGCAAGCTCCATATCCGGTTCCAATGCAAAATGCCATATAACATTACCGGAGGTAGTTATGACGATCACGGCTAAAATCGACCTGACAGGACATAATCCATTGGAAGCCCTGCAGCAGTTCTTTGCAGACATTCTAAAAACAGAAAATATCACATCCATTCTGGTCCCTCAGCGCCTTCCACCGAAAAATACGGTAATGCCCACTCTGGTAACCGACGCTTCCCTCCTGGAAGGCGTTGATCCGCTTGCCCCGGCCTTCCCGATGAATGCCTCCAGAATTGCAGCCCGGCTGACCCGCAAACCGATGGGCGGGAAAATGGCTGCCGTATTGCGCCCTTGCGAGATTCGCGCGTTTATTGAGCTGATAAAACTTAAACAGGCACGCAAGGAAGATGTTCTTTTGATCAGCGTCGATTGCCTTGGTGCATTTCAAAATAAAGAATATTTAAAGTTTGCAGGCCAAAACGGAAAAGAAGCAACCCTTCGATTTTACAAAAACGTTATGAACGGAAACGTCGCCGAAGCGGAAGGACTTGAATTCGCTCCAGCCTGTAAGGCATGCGAATATCCGGTATCTGAAAACGCGGATATCCAAATCGGCTTATACGGCCTGCAAACCGGTGAATCCATCCTGGTTAAGGCTCAAACTGAAGCCGGAGATCGTATTCTAAATCAGATGAAGCTCCCGGAGACGAATGAAACTCAGGAGCGCCGAACCGTCATTGATGGCATTATCTCAAAGCACACCGGTTATCGCGATAGCATGTTTACCGAAACCCGGGAAGCCACGAATAGTCTCGAAAAAATGTCTGCTTACTTTGCCTCCTGCGTCAACTGTTACAATTGTCGGGTGGCATGTCCGGTTTGTTATTGCAAGGAGTGTGTTTTTGTTACCGATGTATTCAATCACGATCCTTCCCAATATCTTCAATGGGCCAAACGAAAAGGGATTATTAAAATGCCTACAGATACTCTTTTTTATCATCTCACCCGTTTGGCTCACATGAGCACCGCATGTGTGGGGTGCGGTCAGTGTTCAAATGCCTGCCCGAATGAAATCCCTGTTATGGAATTGTTTCGTACCATCGCCCATGCCACCCAGCAGGCATTTGATTATCAAGCAGGAAAAAGCATTGAACAAGAACCGCCGCTGTCAACGTTTCGCGAAGATGAATTTCAAGAGGTGGTCGGTATAACCAATTAAACCATGAGCTGCTGAAGCGCAAAGGAGTAATCCATGTCCGACGACGTGATCAAACTGGGAGCAAAAAAAGGAAGCACGTTTATGGATAAAATCGCCGAGATTCTTCCGGAAGGAGGCAACCTGAATTTATGCCTGACCTGCGGCGCATGCTCTTCCGGTTGTCCGGCGACCGGCCTTGAAGGATTGGACCCCCGAAAGTTTTTACGGAAAGCCGCCCTTGGACTTGATGATGATATTCGAAAATCGAACTGGGCGTGGATGTGTACCCTGTGCCAGCGATGCATTTATGTGTGCCCGATGAAAATCGACATTCCACAGCTAATTTACCATGCTCGGGCCGACCGGCCCAGAGAAGAGCGTCCAAAGGGTATAAAAGGGTCCTGCGATATGGCTTTAAGAAATGAGAGTTGCAGCGCTATGGGCACCCCTCCGGAAGACTTCCAATTCGTGGTTGAGGATGTGCTCAAGGAGTATCAGGAAGCGCAACCGGATTTTGCCGAAATGCAGGCGCCCATCGACAAGCAAGGCGCATATTTCTTTTTGAATCAAAACTCCCGGGAACCGGTGACGGAACCCGATGAAATGGTCCCTCTTTGGAAAATTCTTCATATCGTGGGAGCTGACTGGACATACGGCAGCAAAGGTTGGGGTGGAGAAAATTACTGCATGTTTTTGGCTGATAATCAGGCATGGGAACACATTGCCCGCACAGCCGCCCAACAGGCGGATCATTTGGGGTGCAAGATATTTTTAAATACGGAGTGAGGGCACGTCACCTTTTCAGTCCTGGCAGGACTGAAAAAATTCAATATTCCGCATCAATTTGAAGTTAAAAACATCTATGAATACTACGCCAAATGGATTCGTGAAGGAAAACTGAACGTCAATTCCGATTGGAACAAGGATTTGAAAATAAAATTTACGGTTCAGGATCCCTGCCAGATCGTTCGCAAGAGCTATGGCGACCCGATTGCGGAAGACCTTCGTTTTGTCGTGAAAACCGTTGTCGGAGAAGAAAATTTTATCGATATGGTCCCGAATCGCTCCAACAATTACTGTTGTGGCGGCGGTGGCGGTTTTCTCCAGTCCGGATATAAAGAAGCCCGTTTGGAATATGGGCGCCTGAAAGACAACCAAATCAAGGCGACCGGCGCCCATTATTGCATTGCCGGATGCCACAACTGCCACGCGCAAATACATGAACTCAGCGAACACTACGGAGGCGGCTATCATGTGATTCATCTCTGGACAATCATTTGTCTTGCGCTGGGCATTCTCGGAGAAAACGAACGTGAATATCTGGGACCGGATTTAAAGGAGACGGCCGTCCTTGGAGCCTGATTCCGAAGTGGTTGTTCCGGCAGCCCGTTAAAAAACTAAAACCGGTCAACCGGGAAAGATAAGTCGATTCATCGAAACCGGAGGTATTTATGACTCAAAAAATTGGTAAGGTTTTGGTGGTGGGGGCGGGAATAAGCGGCATCCGCGCTGCTCTTGACCTGGCGGAATACGGTTATGGCGTGACGCTCATCGACCGGTCGCCGCATATCGGCGGCATCCTCAGCCAACTCGACTACCAGTTCCCGACGGATCGCTGCGGCATGTGCAAGATGCTCCCGCTGGTCAACAGGGATGCAAGCTCACAATATTGCCTGCGCAAAGGCTTGTTTCATGAGAACATTGAAATCCTTTTGTCAACGGACTTAATCTCCGTTGAAGGGGAACCGGGCCACATTCAGGCGACACTCAAACAACATCCGAACTGGATTGATTCAGAACGATGCATCGGGTGCGGTGATTGCGTGGACATCTGTCCGGTTGAAGTCCCGGATGCATTCAATGAAAGCCTCAGCAAACACAAGGCCGTCTATCTGCCGGTGCCCCATGCCATACCCAATCCATATGTGATTGATTTTGCGGCATGCACACGCTGCGGGGCCTGCGTAGCGGCCTGTCCGACCGGAGCAATTCTGTTGCCTGAAGAAGAGCGCAAATCGTTTCATATATTGGTGGTCGATGATGAGCTGATTTTGCGAGATTCTTTAAAGGAGTGGCTCGAAGAAGAAGGATTCTCTGTGGCCATGGCTGCCTCCGGCCCAGAAGCGCTCGATCGGCTGACGGAACACCCCTATCATTTAATGCTCCTGGATATTAAGATGCCGGGTATGGACGGAGTGGAAGTTCTTCAAAAGGCCAAGGAGACTGCTCCGGAACTCAAAGTCATCATGATGACCGCTTATGCGACGGTTGAAACCGCTGTTGAAGCTATGAAGATCGGCGCTCTGGACTATCTGGTGAAGCCCTTTAACCCTGAAACATTGATCCCGATGATATTGCGGATATTTCAAGATGTTGTCGTAGCCAAAGGCCGGCAAATCGAAGTCGGGGCGCTGGTGCTTTGCGGCGGCACCAGCTTTTTTGATCCGCGCAGCGGAAAAAACACTTTCAATTATAAAACCCATCCGAATGTCGTCACTAGCCTCGAATTTGAACGCATGCTGAGTGGTACCGGTCCCTGTCGAGGTCGGTTGTCGCGTCCGCTGGATGGAAAATCCGTAAATAAGGTGGCTTGGATCCAGTGCGTCGGATCGCGTGATTTGCAAACGAATGCGGACTTTTGTTCCAACATCTGTTGCATGTTTTCCATTAAGGAGGCACTGATAGCCAAAAGGGCAAGTCAACACGATTTGGAAACAACGATCTTTTATATGGACATGCGGACTTATGGCAAAACATTTCAGCGATACCGGGAACAGGCTGAAACGATACATGGCGTCAATTTTGTCAGAGGGCGAGTTCATTCGGTTGTCCCAGATATGGCCAGTGGAGATTTGCTGATCCGCAGTGTGGATTTGTCCGGCAACGTCGAAGAAACCAGATTTGATATGGTGGTTCTCGCCGTCGGGCAAAGACCAGCGGAAGGCGCCTCGGAATTGGCTGAAATGCTGGGACTTGAATTGAATCCTTGGGGATTTGGAAAAACCGAGCCTTTTTCATTGACGAGAACCAATCTAGAAGGCATTTTGCTCGGAGGTTCTTTTGCCGGACTAAAAGACATCAGCGACTCGGTTACCCAGGCATCAGCAGCCGCCATGAACGCGTCACGGGTGATTCATTCCAAGGGAGGAGGCCTTTCACTTGAACATGCAGAAGTTCATCCGGCGACCGATGTGATGCGGGAAATTCCGAGAATTCTGACGGTTGTCTGTACGTGTGGAAAAAAACTTTCCCAATGGGCGGATTTGCAGCACATCGCCAAACAGCTCAAATCCGATCCCCTGATAGATCGAATAGAATTTTTAGAGCAAGTCTGTACAGCTGAAGGGTGGGAACATCTTGTTGGGCTGGTGAAAACAATCCTCCCTAATCGTCTTCTGATCGCCTCCTGTCTTCCCTATGTTTATAAGCGCAAGCTTCAGGAACTTGGTAAACAGGTGGGAATGGATCCCTTTCTCATGGAGGTTGTCGACATCCATACGGATTTTTTGCGTTTGCTCCATCCGAATTCAGATGATGAAAGGCAACCAGTTCTAATTGCGGGAGATAGTAACAAACATCCGGTGTTGCAACAGCTAATATCCGCACTTGAAACCGGTATTGCAAAACTTAAATGGGTGAATCCGGCTGCTATTGCCACAATCCCTATTGTTCAAAGGGGACTGGTTGTCGGAGGCGGAATTGCCGGCATGACGGCTGCCCTGGCAATTGCCGACCATGGTTTTGAAGTGGATCTTGTCGAGCTGTCCGATCAATTGGGGGGGAATCTGAATTGGTTAAAACGAACATTGGAGGGACACTCTACGAATGAATTATTGGAAGAAACCCGAACATCCGTCGAAAAGCATCCCAAAATACATGTTCATACACAATCAAGGGTGATCCATTCGATGGGGGAAGTGGGAAATTTTCATACCACCCTGGAAGGCCCCAAAAATCAGGCTCAAACAATAGACCACGGCATAGCCATTTTAGCTTGCGGCGGAACAGAGTTCCGCACTTCTTCTTATGGGTATGGCACGAGTTCGGCCATCATCACCCAGAAGGAATTGGAATGTAAATTTTCGGATAATACCATTGTTCCTGAAAAGTTAAATTCGGTGGTCATGATTCAATGCGTTGATTCCCGAGAAGAGCCGCGTAATTACTGCAGTCGCGTTTGCTGTACGAATTCAATAAAACATGCGCTTTATCTTAAAGAGAAGAATCCCCATATCGCAATATATATTCTTTACCGGGACATCATGTCATATGGTTTTTCTGAAACGTATTACACCCAGGCCCGCAAAGCCGATGTTGTGTTTATTCAATATCGCATTGATGACAAACCATCGGTTCGGGTCGAAAAAGAAAAACTTGAAGTTGCGGTATTTGAGACCATCATCGGGAAACGGCTGCAAATTGAAGCCGATCTGGTGGTTTTGGCTACCGGGATTTTTCCAAATTTACCACAAGATGTGGTGCAAATGTTTGGTGCATCACTTGATCAGGACGGCTTCTTTCAAGAGGCCGAATCGAAATGGCGACCCGTCGATTCTCTGAAAGAGGGAGTGTTTGCATGCGGTTTGGCGCACTCTCCTCGCAGCCTTTCCGAGACGATTACAACTGCCGAAGCGGCGGCTCAAAGGGCTCTAAGGATTTTGTCCCGCGAACACCTCTCTACAGGCAAAGTCGTCGCTAAAGTTCGACACAGTATTTGCAGCTTGTGTGAACGATGTATCGACGCTTGCCCCTATGGAGCCCGTACCGTCGATTATGATCATGAACAAATTATGGTCAACCCGGCCATGTGCCAAGGATGCGGGTCCTGCACGGCCGCCTGTCCCAATTGCGCTTCCATATTGGAAGGGTTTGTCAAACAGCAAATGCTTGCGGTCATTGATGCAGCCATAGGTCAAGGCATTTCTTAATCGGAATCGATTGAAAGGGGATAAATAAATTATAACCGATAATATAGAAACAGGGATCGTTTAAAAAAACAAAAAGGGGTTTTCATGGGTAATACAGCGGGCTTACAAAAAGAGATAGGGGCCATTTCAACCTTTGCCGATTTAGCACCGATTAGAAAAATGATTCGATCCTGCATCCAGTGCGGTACGTGCACCGCTTCCTGTCCCAATGAGTTTGCCATGGATTTTACTCCGCGGCGACTGTGGCGCATGGTTCTTATGGACCAAACGGAAGATATTTTTGAGAGCAAAACCTTTGTGCTTTGCTCGTCTTGTTATTTTTGCACTCTGAGGTGCCCCCGCGGGCTTCCCCTGACGGAAGCCATGAGCGCTCTTAAACAGATCGCAACCAGAAAAAAACTCCCGAAATTTAAAGAAAGCGTGAATTTTTACAGTTGTTTCATCGAAAGTGTAAGACGTCACGGCCGGGTCAACGAGGCGGAATTTATGACACGATATTTCGCGCGCTTGAAAAATCCCTTGATTCCTTTGCGGTTTGCGCCCCTGGGAGTGAGGTTAATGATGAAGGGCAAAATTTCAATGCTCCCGCCGATAAAGCAGGCGCGTCCTTTAGAATCAATTTTTCGGAGTGTCGAAGCCCTGGAGGAAAGAAAATGAAATATCAGTATTATCCCGGATGTTCTCTTGAGGGAACAGCGCTGGAATATAACGTGTCCACTCGGGCATTGATGGAATCAATGGGCGTGGAATTATTGGAAATCAAAGATTGGACATGTTGTGGAGCTAGTGCGGCCGATTCCGCCAGCTATTTCCTGTCGCTGGCGCTTCCAGCCCGAAATTTAGCCATTGCGGAAAAAACGGAAGATGTCACGGATATCCTGGTCCCGTGCAGTGCCTGCTATTTAAACCTCAAGAAGGTGGAAGAGAAAACAAAAAACAATCCTGAACTTCTTGGAGAATTGAACTCTATTTTAGGACCGGACCAGCTTGAACTAAAGGGGCGGATGCATGTGAGGCATCTTCTGGACGTCATAACCACTGATTTAGGCCCTGATACCATTCACAAGTATTTAAAAAGAGAACTAACAGGGTTGAAGATCGCTCCTTATTATGGCTGCCAGTGTCTAAGACCCTATCCTGTGTTTGATGATCCCGAACTGCCCCGTTCCATGGAACCGCTGATCACAGCTGTCGGTGCACAAATACATCCCTGGAACATGGGAGGGAAGTGCTGCGGGGCTTCTCATGTCAATACAAAACCGGATGTCGGACTGGAACTCGTGGGCGGCATATTGCAGGATGCAAAAGGAGCTGATGCGATCATCACCATTTGCCCGATGTGCCAGATGAATCTGGAGGCGTACCAGAAAAAAATTTCTCGAAAGCAAAACATCAATTTGTCAATGACCATCCTTTATCTTCCTCAATTGATCGGTTTTGCACTCGGCTTATCCCAGCAACAGCTACGGCTGGATTTAAACTTATCCATAACGGACAGCTTTCGAAAAAAGCTTACTTGATGGTTGTCGCCTTCGGGTATCTTCCGCCACGCTCAAGTTCAACATTTGAATGACGTGTGAATATGCCTAACCTCATTAAAAGCCTCCGCCGTCACCTTGCATTCAAATTGATCCTCATGGTTGGATTGACACTGCTCCTTACCATTTCGACATGGTCGTATTTCAACATTAATTACCAGGAAAAAAAACTGATGAACAGCATCGCGGAGGGCGCGGACAGATTAACAAATACCATCAAGCTCGGCATGCACTATGCCATGATGGACAATTCTAGAGATGATATCAATCAGATCATCAACGACATCAGCAGACAGAGGGAAATCGAATCCATTCGGATTTATAATAAAAACGGGCAGATAAAATTTTCCAATCGTCCATTGGAGCTGGATACGAAAACCAATATTAAAAATGAAGCCTGCTACATCTGTCACCGCACGGAACCGCCATTGCATGAGCTTGCTGTGGAGGAAAGAACGCGGATATTCGACTCGCAAAAAGGGTATCGACTGCTGGGAATTATCAGCCCGATTTCAAACGATCCCGGATGCTCTTCCGGCGAATGCCACGTTCACCCTGAAGGGAAAGTCATCTTAGGCGCCCTTGACGTCGTCGTTTCCTTAAAAAGGACCGATGAGGAAATCATTAAGGCCGAACAAAACCTGATCGGTCTGGGGGTTATCATTTTTATCGTCACATCAACCATTATTCTTCTTTTTATTTTTAAATTTGTCAATCAACCCATTAAAAACCTGATCGACGGAGCCCGGCGGGTGGCGAAGGGTGATTACAACAGGACCATACCTATCGAACAGGTCGACGAAATGGGTGAGCTGGCCGATGCCATCAACTACATGTGCAAAGAAATAGCCAAGCATGAGATCGAATTGAATCGGCAGAAAGATGAGTACCAGAACCTATTCGAAAGCGTTCCGTGCCTCATTACCATTCAGGATATCAATTACAAACTGCTAAATTATAACAGGCAGTTCGTTGAAATGTTCAATCCAAAGCCTGGTGATTTTTGCTATCGTGCTTACAAAGGGCTTAAGAAAAAATGTGAAGTCTGCCCGGTTGAAGACACGTTTAAAGACGGTCAACCTCATCATGCCGAGGAAATGGGAGTCGGAAAAGATGGGACCTCTAAGCATTGGATGGTCCGGGCAACACCCATCACCGATGAAAAAGGGCGTGTTGTCGCCGCAATGGAGATCTCCCTGGACATCACCGAAAGAAAAAAACTGGAAGTCGAACTCGTCAAGTCCGAAGAAAAATATCACGCCATATTCAGCAACATCCCCAATCCGGTATTTATGTTGAATAGGGAAAATTACGAGATTTTAGACAGCAATAAAAGCGTTGAAGCAGTCTACGGATACTCCATGTTGGAACTCATCAACCGAAGTTTTCTGGATCTTTTTCCTGAAAAAGAACACGCCTTATATGCCGGAAAAATCATGGTCTCCGATATGATAGACCGCGTGAAACACATTCATAAGTCCGGGAAAATAATATATGTCAATATTCGAATCTCACCGGCGGAGATATCGGGGCGAAAAGTCCTGCTGGTTACAACAAGCGATATTACCAAACGGCTTGAAACCGAGCAGCAACTAATTCAAGCCGGCAAAATGGCAACCTTGGGCGAGATGGCCACCGGGATTGCGCATGAACTCAATCAACCCCTCTCGGTCATCAAAACCGGCACCAGTTTTTTCATCAAAAAGATAAATACAAACGAGCCGATTCCTAAGGATATTCTTTTTAACGTTTTGCATAAGATCGACATGAATGTTGATAGAGCTGCCAAGATCATCAATCACATGCGTCAATTCGCCCGAACATCTTATTCGGAATTTGAGAAAGTTCAAATTAATGATGTGTTGCAGAATGCATTTGAAATTTTTAGTCAGCAATTGAAATTAAAAGGGATCGTCGTATATTGGATAATCGAAAAAGACCTTCCCAAAATTAAGGCCGACCCGGGAAGGCTGGAACAGGTCTTCATCAATATCTTGCTAAATGCTAGAGATGCCATCGAAGAACGATGGGGTCAGCACGGAACCGAAAAAGCAAATAAAGCAATAACCCTCAAAACCAGATGGGAGCATAACGATATTATTTGTGAAATCTGCGATACGGGAAAAGGCGTCCCACAAGCCATTGCAGATAAAATTTTTGAGCCATTTTTCACCACCAAAGAAGTCGGGAAGGGTACCGGGTTGGGTCTTTCCATCAGCTATGGAATTATTAAAGATTTTAACGGAAGCATCCAGGTCGCTCCGAACAAACCCGAGGGCGTCTGTTTTATATTGAAATTCCCTTTGCCGGAAAAGGCCGATGAAAAAAGAGATATTGCTGGCAGATGATGAGATCGATATTCGCGAAATTCTCAGGTTGCCGTTATCCGATTTAGGATATCAGGTGTATGAGGCTGAGAATGGAGATCAGGCTCTTCGAATTTTCGAGGAAAGGCAGCCTCCCATCGTGTTGTCCGACATCAAGATGCCGATTATGGACGGTATCGAGCTGCTTCAAAAAATCAAGCGGATAAATCCTGAAACCGAAGTGATTATGATCACCGGCCATGGGGATATGGATCTGGCCATTAGGAGTTTGAAAAATGAAGCAACCGATTTTATTACCAAACCGATCAATGTTGACGCCCTTGAGATAGCGCTTAAAAGGGCAACCGAAAAAATTCTATCTCGGCAAAGATTAAAAGAATATACTGAAAATCTTGAAAAGCTGATAAAAGAAAAAATAGAGTTAAAAAGCCATCTGTCTTCATTGGGCCTGATGATTGGATCCATCTCCCACGGAATTAAAGGGTTGATGACCGGTCTAGATGGTGGGATGTATTTGTTAAATTCCGGGATTTCCAAAAACGATCAGGAGATAACAAAGGAAGGCTTCGAAGTTATCAAAGCCATCGTGGGCCGGATTCGCAGTCTTGTTCAGGATATCCTCTTTTATTCAAAAGAAAGAGATCTCAAATGTGAGAGAATCGACACCTTGAGCTTTGCTGATGAGGTTGCGGTGGTAATTGAACAAAAACTGATGAATCAGAATATCGAATTTGTGAAAGATTTCGATTTAAGAGTCGGCAAATGTGAGGTCGATGCAAGCCATCTCCATTCCGCCTTGATTAATATCCTGGAAAACGCCGTGGATGCATGTGTTAGAGATAAAAAAGACGAACCGCATAAAATCATTTTTTCCGTTAGAAAGGATAAAAAGGATATCATTTTTGAAGTATGGGATAACGGGGTTGGGATGGATCGAGAAACGAGAGATAGAATATTTACGCCTTTTTTTTCTTCAAAGGGTGAGAAAGGAACAGGGCTTGGTCTGTTTATTTCAAAAAAAAATATTGAGCAACATGGTGGCAATATCACTGTTAAGTCGACTGAAGGTAAAGGAGCATTGTTCAGGATTCGGATTCCAAAGATGCTGCGTAAATCCGCCAACGTGATAAATGAGAAAATCAAGGAAGAAGTCTCCTTGAAAAGGACAATAATAGAGGAAAAAAAGAGGTACTCTTAAGTTAATCCAAAAACGCGCACACCTCTATTTATCGAACTTCCATTCGATTCGATTTTTCAGTAAAATGGCGTCGGCTATCCGATGGTTCTTTTAACGATTCCGAGTAACTTGTCGGGATCGAAGGGTTTACTGAGAAAGGCGACCGCATCCTTTACGGCATGATCGCCGTCGATGCCGGTGATCACAATAACGGGGATCTTCCTGAGATTCTTATCCTTTCTGAGCTTTCGGTAAAACCTGGGACCCCATTCCTGTGGCATCTGAAGGTCAAGGGTGATCAGATCCGGTTTTTCTAATATCACTACATCCATCCCCTCCATACTGCTGGATGCACTGCACGTTTGGTAACCGTTGTCTTCAAAAAGATTGACCAGGTATTTTACGATTATCGGATCATCGTCGATGACCAAGATCTTTTTCGGCATGGCAGACCTCTCTTGGTTAGAAGTTTTGAAATTAAAGTCTTTCAGACTGAACCATCATCTGACGTGGCACTCACCGCACATGACCGGACCTTTTTTATTTTTCTGATGGCACCCTTTGCAATTTGTATGGTACGCTTTTACCAACGACGGTTCACGGCCTGAGGATTCCAGTTTGTGACAATCCGAACACCGCCTGTCTTCAGAAGATTCTCCATCGACCAGCTTCCCGTCTTCATATACATGATGGCATTCGTTGCATTCCTCGATTTTGGCTTTCTCATTGTGCTCCTCGTGTTTAAACACCGAGGAGAATTTTTGAGGATTCTTAAAGACACTCCGATCCACTACCTTCATGTCTTCCTGTGAATGAGCGGTTATCAGCAAAAATGCGGACACGAATAAAACCGCAACGATCGCAATTATCCCCTTTTTCATGTTCGCTCTCCTCTAAATCATTCCGGTTTTTCCATGATCTTATAAATAATGTCTCCGAAAAATTTGATATCCATGTGGATGTCGTAGTAATTTTTGATATCCTTTAAACCGCTATGGCAGTTGTGGCATGGGGATATAATGACTTTGGCCCCTCTTGCCCTGGCGTCCATCAATTGTTCCGCCTTCACCCGGTTTCCCTTGACCCGTTTCAGTTTGTATGGAGGCCCACAGTTGATAACCCCCCCCCCTGCAGCACAGCAGTAATTGTATTCCCGATTCGGGTGCATTTCAACAACGGTTTCGCATAGGGCATTGGCCACAAACCGGGATTTTTCCATCAGACCGCCGCCGCGGATGACATTGCATGGATCATGGAGGGTGACGGGGTCTTTAAACTTTTCTTTAATAGGGATCTTGTTGTCCCGCAAAAGCTCATAATAGAAATCGATGGCGTGGACGATGGGAATCGCCGGGCGGCTCCACCCCAACCAGCGGTTTCCTGTGTCATAGACCGACCGGAACGCGTGCCCGCATTCCCCCATGACGATCCGTTTGACTCTAAGGCGTGCGGCGGTTTCGAAATGTGCCCGCTTGACGCGCCCCATGATTTCATTGTCGCCGGTAAACATCGCCATGTCGCTGTTATCCCACCCCATGTCGGCGGGCATGGTCCAGTCAACTCCGGCAACATTCATGATCGCTGCGGCCTGATAGATCAATTGAGCCTGAAACTTGGGCTCCGGCGCGATCACCGAATACATGACATCGGCGCCTTCTTTTTCCAAAGGGATCCGGAGACCGGGGAATTCCCCCCTGGCTTCTTCCTCCTGCCATTGCAGGGTGTCCGGCCATTCGTCGCCTTTAACCCACATCTGATTCATGGTGACACTGTGGCTATGGGCCGTATCCTGGATATATCGGGGTGTCACTCCGAGTTTATGACAAATCCGCCTTACGGTGGCAATAAGATAGGCGATGTCGATTCCAAATGGGCAGAATTGCAGGCATCGCCGGCACAGATTGCATTCCGTCGATGCAATTTCGGATGCTCTTTTGATGAACTCCGGAGTAACTTTTCCTTTCTTATTGATCATTTCCCAGATGGTTTGCTTAACCTTACCCACCGGTGACCACTTGGGGTCCTTGTCGTTGGACATATAAAAATGGCACGCCTCGCTGCATAGACCGCAATGGACACAGGTGTCCACGTATGTTTTCAGACGCGCTCCGGTCTCTGCTTTCAAAACCTGATTGATGACTTTTTCAATTTTATCCTCAGTCAGCCTCGACGCGCCGACTTCAAGACCTTCATCGGTCATCTTGACTTCCTGTTCCTGTTTTTTGGCTGGCTCCGCCATATTATTCCTCCTTATTCCGGGTCATCAGACTCAGGCCGCTTCTGTTATCCTCATCGACCCTCCTCTGATTATTCACGGATTAATAATCCTTTGATTTTCTGATGACGCCGAATTCCGATCCCATATAAGCTCTTGTAAAGAGTGAAAATATCATGTGACTCAAGCGCGTGAACGGAATCGCAACAAGCATGATCTCTCCGGCCAGGATGTGCAGAATCACGAATATCGGATACCCGAAAAACTGATGGTACGCTAAAAAGCCCGTGACAAAAGGGGCTGCTACAATGGCGAGGATCACGTAATCGGATGTGGATGTAACAAATTTAACCTCGCGCTGGGTGAGCCGTCGGATCAGGAAAAACAGAGATCCGGCGATCACGATCAGGGCCATGATATCCGCCACGCCATCCGGCAGAGTCCACCAACTGATGTTCCATGCTTCATCCCAGAGCGTTACATGGGAAAGCAGAAAAATCGGCGACAAGATAAGGCTGATATGAAATGCAAACGTGACAATGGTCAGAATCGGGTTTCTTCGCCAGTTAAGGGTACCGAAGGGGGTGATCCAGTGGATGATGGATCGTAGGCTGTATTTCAAGCTCATATAAGTGAAAATAAACGGTTCCTTTTTGATTACCTGAACGATCATATCTATCAACCGGTACATGATTCCTGCAAAAAATGCGATAAATGCCACCCAGGCCAGCGGGCCGCTCACAAAACTATAGATGTCGTGCATGGGTCACCCCCTTAACCTGTTATTTCCGTTACCGGCAAAACACGCCGAACATATTGACCGTTTTCCACCGTTCGAAGGAGGATTTTGTCTCCATTCGAATTAAATATCGGGTCCCAGGCTGCTTCGCATTCTTTTGACCAAATCCGATCGTTGACGGCAATGGTGTATTTTCCCTTTTTCTCAACCTTTGCCGCTACATATTTATTGTTTGAGCTGATGGCCGGCTTCCAGGCCATATCAAATACATTGCTCCATACAGACCCGTCGGCAACCACCTTCCACTGCTCCCCTTCCTTGGCCAATGCGGCAATTCTCGAACTATCCTGAGAAAAAACCATGTCCGTGACCATATCGCTGAAGGTTGCGGTCCAAGGCTGTCCGTTGACAGCCACGGTCCATCGTCCATATTTCGGCGCCACGATAGCCGCCAGTTTTTCTCCGTTCGGGCTGAACATCTGATGCCAGACCTGGAAGAATCGTCCATCCCATAAAAATTTGCCGTTTTCGGCCAATGTCCACTTTCCGGAAACCCGAACCGGAGCGATTACGGATCCGCTTTTCGGGTTAAAGATGGGTTGCCAGACACAACCAAATGTTTTTTCCCAGGGGACGCCGTTCACTGCGATGGTATAATCATACAGGTTCACACGCACTTCAGCCGCCAATTTCGTATTATCCGGACTTATCGCCATATTCCAAACATTAACGAATCTGTTATCCCAAGCCTGTCCATCCATGGCTGCTGTAAAACATCCCTGCTGGAACTTATGGATCTCTCCTTCGCCGAATCCCTCCACCTGAACCGCGGCGGCTGTTTTGGTTCCGTCCTGGCTCATGGCAAAATAAGTCATGTTCTGGAATTTTTCCTCCCAGGGTTCTCCGTTTAAAACCATGCAGTACTCTCCATCCTGTTGGGCGGCGACAGCGATGTTTTTCCCATTCGGGCCAAACATGGTATTCCAGACATATCCGAATTTGTTTTCCCAGGGAACCCCGTCCACGGCAACCGTCCATTCTCCGGTATCCGACACCAGAGCGGTCAGCCGTCCGTCAGGCGAAAACCTGACATACCATATTTTTTCGAATGGATTTTCCCAGGTCTCGCCATTGATGCAAACATTGAACTCGCCCTCTCCAATATTCACTACAGCCGCCACCTTTTCTCCGTCAGGACTGGCGTATGGCTCTTCGACCCACTCGAAATGTTCCTTCCATTCGCCGATGGGCACCTTTTTTTCTTTGATTTCCCAGTCCCATTTGTTTTGATCAGCCATAATTCCTCCTTGATGCTGAGGGATCAATTCCATTGACTCATGATGACCTCATGTTATCGTTTCGGCCGGGAGCAGCCATGTTCCTGCCGGCTCCTTGAGTGAAGCTCCCCGCTCTGAAGAGCGGGGCTTCCCGGCAAGGAAAATGTCTATTTTAGATAGCTTCCCTTGACCCGTCTTAATAAGCCAAAGGCTTATTAATAAGCCTTTGGCTTATTAAAAGGCGGGACTTCCGGGAAGCAGACCGGTCAAAATTATTTTTTAATAAGTTTTTTTGTCGGAATTAGCTAAAGAGAAAGAGTAAGTCAAGAATTTAATAATATAAAACTCGATAACGGGATTGCGAGAGGAATCCTCAGGGGGGCTATCCTTTCGGATAAACTTCTATTTTTTCGACAATTTCTCTACTTATTATGTGTGATGGGACATCGAATGACGAATTTAGCCCCCTTTCCTTCTTCAGAAACCGCGGAGATTTCCCCACCGCATTCCTTGATGATGCTGTAGCTGATGGAAAGCCCCAAGCCGGTCCCCTTCCCAACCCCCTTCGTCGTAAAAAACGGTTCAAAAATCTTGTTCAAAATAAGGGCCGATATTCCGGGTCCGGTATCTTCAACCTCTATGAACACCTCTCCTCGATTCGAGCGTGTTCTTAGCGTGATCCGTTTATCGCCCGGCTTTGATCCTTTCCTGTTCCATTTCTCTTCAATGGCATCCCTTGCATTAATGAATAAATTGACAAATACCTGCTCCAACCGGTTGGGATCGCCCATGATCTTCGGAAGATCCTCCTGCGTTTCCCATACGACCTCAATCCCTCTTAACTTCAACTGCTGGCTGAAAATTTCAAATGCCCTTTTCAGAGTGATATTCACATCGATTTCAACCAGCTCATCCTGTGCTTTTCTTCCGAATTCCCTCATGTGGTTAATGATCTTAACAGCCCGATCGATATGTTTGTCGATTTCCTCAGACATGGTGAAGAGCACATCCTCCTGGATCGGCTCTTTGCTCTTAACTTTTTTCATAAAATAGCTGCTGGCGGTTTTAATGACTGAAAGGGGTTGGTTGAGTTCATGTGCCACGCCCGTCGCCATCTCTCCTAATGTGGCCATTTTGCTGGCCTGAATGAGTTGCTGTTCAGTCTCCATACGCTTGGTAATATCGCTCGTGGTGACCAGCAATACTCTTCGTTCCAATATCTCAGCCGGTGAAATTCGAATATTGACATATATTATTTTACCGGATTTATGGATGTGCCTGACACGGTCTATCATATCGGATACCATGATTTTTCCGGCATAATAAGCCCGTTCCTTTTCTGGAAAAATATCCATGAAGGATCGACCGACTAGCTCTGAAACGTTATAACCATAGACCGCTTCAACACTTTTATTGCTGTCTAAAATCTCGTAGTTTTCCGCATTCAGCATGAAGACCGGATTGGGGATTTCACTGAAGATGGCATGATATTTTTTCTCAGATGCAGCTAATTTTTCCTCAAGCTGTTTCCGCTCCGTGATATCCAGATTCATTTCCATTGCCGCAACGATCTCTCCTTTGGAGTTTTTGATCGGAGATGTTTTGACGATCCAGTAAGTTCTTGTCCCATCTTTGTTGACCCCCATCTCTTCACTGGAATGGGATTGACCGTCTTCAAATGTTTTTTCAACCGGACAATCAATGCACTTGCTTCTGCGCCCTTTATAGGCCTGGAAACAATAATCACCGGGTTGGGGTGCAAAACGGGTTGAAAACTCCCGGTTATATCCGATCAGTTTGAAGTTTCGGTCCTGAACGGTTATAATGCAGGGAACTTGCTCGAACAGATTTTGATATTGCTCTTTTTTTTCATTAAGCTCGATCTGTTTCTTTTCGATCTCCTCCATCATCAGATTAATAGCCTGTCCCAATTGACCCATTTCATCATTCTGTTCGATTTGGGATTTAAGGGAGTAATCCCCCTTTGAAATCCGACGGGTGACACCGATCAGCCGGTTTATCGGGCTGTTCACGAATTTCATAACAAAAAGAAAGATAAATGCCGAGGTGAACAGGAAAAGAACGGTAGCCAGTCCGATGATCCCCTTTTCAGCTAAAAAAACCTCAGAATCCGGCTTTTCCAAAGAAATGACGATATCCAATGCGCCAAGAATTTTTTTCCCTTCAGGGTGGACATGACATGAATCGGATGAGCAGCTTGGCTCGTTATAAATAGGGCTGATGATTCCCATAAGTCGAGTTTCATCCGAAGCTTTATGGATTCGGGTTCTTTGGGCAATCGTCAGTTGAGATGCCGGAGGTTCGGTTTGATGGCAAATCACACAGGCAACCGATTTAATACTAGCGCCCTGATCCATCTCCTTGGGGTTGTTCGAAAAGCGTATCCTTCCGTTTTTATTGTAAATCCGGATAGATTTAATCTCCTCTAGTTTTCCGATATTGCTGATGATCTGATTAATATCGTCGCGGGAATTAAGCATCATGGCATAATGGGTTCCCAGGAGGATGCTGTCGCTCAATCTTTGGGTTCCCTCCATGACGTCTTTCATAATTTTTCGCTTTTGGTAATTCAGAGTAAACATAGCCCATATCGCAATATTAATGAGCAAAATGATTCCAACGGAAACCACCAGCTTTGAAACCAACCGATTTCGTATATTGAATTTTGAATTTTTCATGGTTTCGGAAGTCCTATCCGTTTTTATATCGTTTATATCCGCCCTGGGCGTATCGTCACAAATAAGAAAGGAAATTAGAATTGTATCGGATAAGGTATCTTATATCGGCAAAACGGTCAATGGAAAGCAATCCTCCGATTTCGCTTAATACAAGATTCTTTTTAAAATTCTTGTAAACACAGAACAACTCATGGTATGAAAAAAGATAAAACATCTTTCCCCGAAAGAAGGAGGAAAAACCGATGACCGATAATACCAAAACCACCACTTTCGCTCTGACGCTTCTTCTGGCTATAGTATTGCAGGTCTTGTTTGTATTTGCGGACCAGGTTGAAACTCCAGGTCGAACAGCGATCAAATTCGCAAAGGCCTATTATCTACAAGACCCATCCATGAGAGATCTTCTTTGCGCTGATGTGAAAGAAAACGAAGAGAATGATCTTGTCGACGATTATCTGCACCGGGCTTCAGAGGAGGCTGAAAGACGGGGTTTGGATGCTAGTTATATGAGAAGCCTGCTGCTCCATATTGAAACACATACCGTTTTTAAAGATGAACAAACAGCGGACGTTCGGATCACCGGCGCCCGGAAACGACAGATCAATCCTGTCTTTGCTTGGGTCGCCCGCATCTTTCTTATCGGAAATACCTATGAGGTGGACGACACCGTTCATCTAACCAAGGAAAGCGGACAATGGAAGGTTTGTGAAAAGGAACTTTCGTTACCCAGGATCTGAAGCCATTATAAATAGATGACCATTTCAATAAGCCTTAGGCTTATTCAGAAGAGGCCGGCTTGTTCCATCTTAGGTTTGGCCTCTTTTTTTACTTATATCTATGGACCCTGTTTTTGACGACATTCGCCGGCGCGCCCATGAAATCATATACCGCCATCCACGCCCTGATTTTTATCGGGAATGCAAAGAGGCGAACCAACTGTCAAAAAAGTTATTTGAATCCAATGACATCATTTCCCACCTGCTGGCGTTTGTTACAGAACATATTGAAAATGATTTTGGTCATGGACTGGACCATGCTGCCAGGGTGTCCCTGGATGCCGGAGCCTTGATAATCATTGAAGGGAAGGAATCCGGCTATTCAGACCGGATCATCGAAAAAAAAGTCCTTATCGTGCAATGCGCCGGACTTCTTCATGACATCAAGAGGAAACAAAAGAATCATGCGGTCAAAGGGGCAACCTATGCCCGAAAAGCCCTTCGGAACTATCCATTTACCTTGAAGGAAATCGATGAAATCTGCCGGGCGATCCGAAACCACGAAGCATTTACAAAAAGGAGACTGATCAAACCATCGGGAAGCCTCCTTGTTTCCGATTGTCTTTACGACGGAGATAAGTTTCGGTGGGGGCCTGACAATTTTTCAAACACCATCTGGGACATGGTTGCTTTTTACAACACCTCTCTTTCCCGGTTTATCGATTATTACCCTCAGGGGATGAAAAGGCTGCAGCTTATTAAAAGCACTTTCAGAACGCTCACAGGAAAAAAATACGGTCCTCAATTCATCGATATCGGCATCTCCGTCGGGGAGGAGCTTTTGCTATTTATTCTTGATAAATTCAGAAAAATGGGTACGTAATTCCGCTTAAAAAAAGCCAAAACCTTTGCAAGTTAAGGCCGTGCGAAAAGATATTCCCTGACGCCGTTTCTGCAGATAAATGACTTAACTAAGGCAAAAGGATTCATTATATCTAAAATCTCGCGGGTCTGACGATATTTGGCCGGAAGATCCAGGGCAGACAACGGTTGGGGATAAAGGCGGCATTCATCCCGGATGGAAAAAGCGATGGGAACGCCTGAAGGTTTGTGTAAATCCTGCGCCAGCAGTACCACCATGCCTCTCGGCTTTGTTATTTTATAAACCAGCCGAACCAGCTCAGAAGCATTTCCCGTATCGAGATAATCAATCAGATTCCAGAGGAGTATTCCATCGAAATGCCCCGGCGGAAAGACAAGGTATTGAAAAGCCTTCTTTGCAGGAAGCCGGGAACGGCTCATTTCGTCCAAGTGGACAAACATGTCGCAAATGAATAGCTTTTTAGCCTTTGTTGCGAAAAAATGGATATTGTTTCCGAAAGTCGGCCCCATATCAAGGACAAGGGGGGCCTGGCATTGATTCAATCGCTCTGAAAACAAGCGCAGAACCCGGCTTTCGTGGAACGATTCCTCAAAAGCCTGCCCGGGATCAATTAACGCGTGACTGGCATTGGACAAGGTTAATTCTTTTTTCCGGCTGCCATCGGCTGGTTCATATGAATTTTCTCGGGTTCAGATGTCGCTTTTCCGATGGTTGGGATCACTTTTTTTGTTTCTCGTTCCAGTTCGATGATGGCTTTCAGATAGGCGCCGTCTTCAACCGAAATGCTTTTGGCTTTGATCTCACCGCTGAAGTTGGCCTCTTTGGTGATTCTGACTTTCCCTGAAGCATAAATGTTTCCAACAAGATGACCGCTGATGGTTACGTTTTCAGCAAGGATCTGAGCTTCCACACGCCCTTTTGGACCCACCTTGACCTGATGTTTTTCAAGTTCGATCTTTCCTTTCATCGAGCCCTCAATCACCAGGTTTTCCTGTCCTCGGATATCTCCTTCAATGGTGATCTTTTCTCCGATAATCGTCTTCCCTTCTGCCGGCTCTGCAGCCGGGGTTACGATTGGATGAGAAGGATCGGTTTTCTGTTCCGGCGAATCTTCTTGTTTCATCATTTTTCGCATGTTTAACATGAAAAGCCCCCTTTTTTTTCGGTCGACAATGATTGATAGGATGCCGATCATGACCTTTTTCAATCAGAGAGAAAACCGTTTAAGGATTGAAAAACCGCCCGATCATACGGCGATATCCGGAAGATATGGATTATGGATAAGGTTTCTTTTACTCCATCAGACCACCGGATGTCAATCCATTAATCGTTCGAATCTCATGTTTGATCCATTGTGTGTTAAAAACGCTGAAACATCCCGCCGGTCATTCGTGCCGTAATGCTTCAATGGGATCTAAGAGGGATGCCTTGTGGGCCGGATAGAAACCGAAAAAAATACCGACGGCCGCTGAAAAGCCAAACGCCAGGAGCACCGATTTCAGGTCGATAATGGCCGGCCATTTGCTATAGGCCGACATCGCCAGCGATCCGCCGATTCCCAGAATCGCACCCAGAAATCCGCCTATTAACGAAAGGATCACCGACTCGATGAGAAACTGCGTCAGGATATCTGTTCCCGTTGCTCCAATAGCCATTCGAAGACCGATCTCACGTGTTCTTTCCGTAACCGATACCAGCATGATATTCATAATCCCGATCCCTCCCACGATCAGGGAGATGGAAGCCACCGCCATCAACAGAAGGCTAAGGGCTTTGGAAGAGTCAGCCTGAGTGTTCAGCATTTCCGCCAGGTTGCGCACCCTGAAATCATCTTCCTGGCCTGGACGGATGGAGTGTCGTTGCCTCATCAGCAGCTTCACATCTTCCTCTGCCTGAGGGACCTCTTTGGAACTTCGGACTTTCAGGACAATATTATTGACCAGGTTTCCGCCGATCTGACGCCCCCCCAGCACCCGCTTTTTTGCGGTGGTCATGGGG
>Ga0154608_1056_pt1 | contig 29507 bp, 31 predicted proteins | sample Rifle2008BG13ft_FD_116037 | JGI IMG/M metagenome (GOLD analysis project Ga0154608, IMG submission 116037) | Deltaproteobacteria bacterium RBG_13_49_15 | reverse complement strand
AGCAGGCATGGACGATCGGATTTCTGGTGAGCGACTTCGCCGTAAACATTACAGGAGCCTCTATTGACTCCAATGGCGGAGGACTCATGATTTAGGAACAGGTCTTCACTGCATATGCAAAAAGGAAAAGAGGATGGTTAAAGCGACATACCAACAAGGGTCTCATTCAAAACCGGTGATGATCAGACTTCATCCTGGCTCAGACATCATCGAGGGGATCTCAGGGGTTTGTAAAAATCTCAAAATACGAAGCGGTTCTATCACAGCTTGTATCGGAAGTCTTCAGCGGGCCTCTTTTTTTTCCGTTGTTCCAATGAAAAACAAAATGGGAGGCGGTTACAGCGAGCCGATCTCGATGGAAGGACCCTTGGAGCTCATTTCAGCTCAAGGGAGTATCGGTATAGATGACAATGAGAATCTTTTCATCCATGTTCATGGGGTGTTCAGCGATAGCCGGGGAAATGCCCATGGAGGTCATTTAATCAAAGGAGAGTGCCCTGTCCTTATTACTTGTGAAATAATGATGCATCAGTTGGAAGGATTGAGGATCTTGCATCAGTATGACCCGGAAGTGGAGATGAAACTTCTCATCCCTGCCAAAGCGAATATCTAGGTAGCATTTCAGATTGCCTGAAAACAACCCGAGTTGAAATCGGGTTTAAAGGGTTTGATAGAATAAAGCTTTAATGATTCAGGAAAGAAAAAGGAGATTCCGTATGACCTCTGAGAAAAAAACCCTTTTATCGATGTACCGGACCATGGTCACCATCCGCCAGTTCGAAACCATGGCCGGCGAGCATTTTGCTGCCGGTCAGATCCCCGGATTCATCCACCTGTCCATCGGCCAGGAAGCCTCCAGCGTCGGGGTCTGCTCATGCCTGCGCCCGGTCGACTACGTAGCCACCACCCATCGGGGACATGGTCATCTGATCGCTAAGGGAGCGGACCTGAAACGGATGACGGCCGAGTTGTTCGGTAAAGTCACCGGATATTGCAAAGGAAAAGGAGGCTCCATGCACATCGCCGATTTCTCCATTGGAATCATCGGCGCCAACGGTGTTGTGGCCGGCGGCCTCCCGCTTATTACCGGCGCCGGTTTATCCATCAAGCTGCGCAAAACCGACCAGGTTGCCGTGGTTTTTTTCGGGGACGGCGCTTCGAACCGCGGACCGGTGCATGAAGCAATGAACATGGCTTCCATCTGGAAACTCCCGGTGATCTTTGTGGTTGAAAACAATCAGTATGCATCCACCACGCCTCAGGGGTATTCCTGCTCTTTAAGGGACCTCTGTCAGCGGGCCGCTGCCTACAATATGCCGGGAATCGGCGTGGATGGAAACGATGTGATCGCTGTCAGGAAAGCTGCTCTTGAAGCAATATCAAGAGCCCGGAGCGGAGAAGGTCCGACCATGATCGAAAACAAAACCTACCGGGTGCGAGGGCATTTTGAGGGTGATCCTCAAAAATACCGCAACCAGGCTGAAGTCATAACCTGGCAGAAAGAAAACGATCCGATCGCCCGTTTCGAACAGCTCCTTGTTAAAGACCGGATTCTTACCGGAAAAAAATCCAAAACAATTTGGGACGAGGTGAAATCCGAACTGGATGAGGCCCTCGAATTCGCCAAGAACAGCCCATTCCCCAAGCCGGAGGAGGCTTTAGAAGACCTTTTCGTAAATGCATAAAGGAGACCAACCATGTCTGATCGAATGATGAGTGCATCTGCAGCCCTGGCGGAAGCCCTTTTGGAAGAGATGGAAAGGGACGAAACCATCTTCATCGTAGGCGAAGATCTGACCGCGCATGCCGGCATTTTCGGTCAATTCAAGGGGATCCCCGAAAAATATCCCAGCCGGATTATCGATACCCCTATCAGCGAGACCTGCATTGCCGGCTGCGGCGTCGGGGCTGCGTTGACCGGTATGCGTCCTATTGTGGATTTCCATTTTTCGGATTTTGTCACCTGCGGCATGGATGAACTCTGCAATCAGGCGGCCAAGATCCGTTACATGTTCGGCGGCCAGGTCAAACTGCCGCTGGTGGTTTGGTGTCCGGACGGAGCAGGATTGCGGGCCGCCGCCCAGCACAGCCAATCTTTAGAAGCGTGGTTCGTTCACACTCCCGGCCTCAAAGTGGTAGTGCCGTCTGAAGCGGCTGATGTCAAAGGTCTTATAAAGGCTTCTATCCGGGACGATAACCCGGTGATGTTTTTTCAGCACAAACGTCTCTTCCGGCGGGAGGGGCTGGTGCCCGACAACCCGGAATTTATCATTCCACTCGGCAAAGCGGCGGTTAAACGGGAAGGAAAAGATGTCAGCCTGCTGACCTACGGTTCCGGTTTTTTCATTTGTATGGATGCTGCCTCGCAGCTTGCCGAACAAGGGATCGAGGCTGAAGTGATAGATCTGCGAACCTTAAAGCCCCTCGATATGAACACGATCGCCATATCGATAAAAAAAACCAACCGCGCGGTTGTCGTGCACGAAGCCTGTCTGACAGGCGGTTTCGGCGCCGAGTTAGTCGCCCGGATCCAGGCCGAGCTATTTGATGACCTGGACGCTCCGGTCCTGAGGGTTGCAGCCAAGGACGTGCCCATACCGTTTTCCCCGGTTTTAGAGGATTTCGTTATACCCAAGCCGGCCGACGTGATCCAGTCCGTGAAAACCGTTTGCTACCGATAAAGGAAGGAAGGCACGCATGGCAATCGAAATACAGATACCGAAACTGGGGCTCACAATGGAAGAAGCAGCCCTTGTTTGTTGGAAATTTGCTTCCGCCCAAATGATTAAAAAAGACGAAATCGTGCTGGTAATCGAAACCGACAAGGTTACCTTCGAGATGCCCTCGCCGGGAGACGGATTGCTCCACCCGGTAATACCCGCAGGAACCCGAGTGGTCGTGGGACAGATCGTGGGGTATCTAGCGGCAGACAAGGACGAACTTGAGAAATTGGCCGCACAGCATCCGGCGGTAGAAACAGCCGCCCCGAAAGAGGTCGAGGAGGCGGCCCAGGCAACTGGAACGGACACCTCAGGAGCAGCCGCACCAGTGGAACCCCAGGGTCGATTCAAAGCATCTCCTGTGGCCCGCGCCATGGCCAAAACCCATGGGATGAATCTCGCCGGTATCCGGGGTACAGGACCTGGCGGAAGGATCATACGAGCCGATATCCTCAAGGCGCTTGAAAAGGGGGTTCCAGTCCAAGCCGCCCCGATGCAGTCGCCGGCAGCAGGCGAACTTTTAAGCGCGGCCCGGGAAATCCCCATTACGGGAATTCGAAAGGTGATTTTCAAGAATATGCATTTAAGCCTTTCCACACAAGCACAACTGACCTTGCATACCGAAGCATCCGCCGAAGCGCTGATCCGGATCCGCCAACGGATCTCCGCCTTGGAAGACAAAATCCCTTATAATGCCATCATTGTAAAAATAATCGCCCAAGCGTTGAAGCAGCATCCGATGGTCAATGCCGGCGTCAGCGGCGAAGTCATTAAAATCTGGAGTCAGATCCATGTCGGTGTGGCGATGGATTTCGGGAAAGGTCTCATTGTGCCAAAGGTTCGCTATGCCGAGACCAAAACTATTCGGGAAATCGCGGCGGACCTGGAACGGCTTATCGAGGCGGCCAAAGCCAATAGATTGTCTTTGGATGATCTCACGATGGGGACATTTACCCTGACCAACCTCGGAGCGTGGGACATTGATAACTTTACACCGATCGTCAATCCGCCGGAAAGCGCCATATTAGGGGTGGGACGGATTTTACCAAAACCCGTGATTAAAAACGGCGCAGTCGTGGCGGAACAGCGTATGGCGCTATCCTTGACTTTCGATCACCGGATTATCGATGGAACGCCCGGAGCATCCTTTCTAAAAACAGTAAAGGATATGATCGAGGAGCCTTCGCTCATGCTCTAAGAGCTATTGAGGCCAAGAGGAAAACGGATGGAGGAATAAAAAAGAGATTTTATGACTCAACACTTCGATATCATTGTAATCGGAGGCGGACCGGCCGGGGTGGCCGCAGCCATACGGGGAGTTCAGCTTGGCGCTGCCGTCGGCCTGGTGGAAAAGAAACATTGGGGGGGATTTTGTCTGAATCGGGCATGTGTGCCCACCAAACTTTTCACCGCTACGCTTGAACGGACCAAAACAATCCGGACTGCCGCCAAGATGGGATTCCCAAATGCCGCTGCGACCCTAGATCCATCCGCTTTATTTAAGCTCAAAGATGAACTGGTCGGCTATTTCTCTATGGGGACCCAGGGATTGATTAAGGCCAAAAAGGTAACCCCCATCCAAGGGCTCGGGCGTCTGGCAGGTGCGGGACGGGTCGCCGTAGATGAAAAAATATATCAGGCCAAAGCCATTATCATAGCTGCCGGCGCCGATTGGGCGCGGCCGTCGTTTCCAGGATCAGAATTGGAAGGAGTCATCAATTCCAGCCAGTTTCTGAAAGAGGGTCGGATTCCGCCTCGAACCCTGATATTAGGAGGAGGTGCATGGGCTGTGGAACTTGGACAGTTTTTAAACGCCTGCGGCGGACAGGTCATGCTGGCCGTTCGGGAGCGGGGGATCCTCCCTCATTTTGATCAGGAGATCGGCCAGCGATTGCGCAGCATCCTGAAGTCATCGTCGATAACGATTCACAACTCCTGTAGTATCGTTTCTCTTGTTAAAGATAGAGGAGGGTTGAAGGCTATTTTATCCGTTAAGGAAAAGGAAGAGGCACATCTGTTTGATCGGGTAATTTATCTCGACCGCACTCCTGCATTGGATGGACTGGGGCTTGAAACCGTCGGACTGTCAGACCTTTCGACAAACGATCGGTTAGCCACCAAGGTTCCCGGAATCTGGGCGGTGGGTGACGCCGTCGGCCGAATTCCCTTCCAGTCACATCGTGCTTCTGCCATGGGGATCATCGCAGCAGAAAACGCCCTTGGAGCATCAATCTCCTTTAATGATAACATCGTTCCCCGCGTGGCGTTTACTTCTCCTCAGGCCGCATCGGTGGGACTGACGGAGAATGAGGCGGAAGAAGCCGGTTATGACGTCGTCACAGGCGCGGCCAGCATGGGGACCAGTCCGATGGCAATGATTCAAGACGCCACCAATGGCGTGGTCAAAGTGGTTGGAGAAAAAAAATATAAAGAGTTGCTCGGCGTTCATGTTTTAGCGCCATTTGCCACAGAAATTATCGGCGCCGCGGCGTTGGCCATCCAAATGGAGGCGACCCTGGAGGATCTGGCACGATCGGTGCTGCCGCATCCCACTATTTCCGAGTCTCTGGCCGATGCCGCACGCAATGCGCTGGATTGGGCTATTTATATTCCGTGATTGATGGGGTCCATGGGAAAGGGAATCGCAGTATGCCTGATGGCATCATTTATTTTTATCGGGAATATATCCGCCGATGAGTCATGGCTGATCGAAGAAGGACGCCGGCATGTTTCCGCTCATGGACAAATTACCTGCCTGGAATGTCATCACGACATTTCCCAAAAAAAATTTCATCCGGATCCAGCCAAGGTCAATTCCAACCCGAGAGCTTTTTTCCGCGCCGATCGATGTGAAAGCTGCCATCAGAAGGTATATTTAGACATCAAGGAAGAAAAACACGCAGGGAATCCCTTAAAGACGGATCAAGATTACCGCCATTGCACAAAATGCCATGATCCGCACTACCAATTAAGGCTCTCCAAGACCGCCCGGCATTACGACCCTTCTCAGCCATGTGAAAAACAATGCGGAGTCTGCCATGAGCTCAAAGAACACCTGCCGGCCCTTTCTGTAGGAGATGAGGCCTGCATGGCCTGTCACCGCAGATTGGATCCGAACGATCCCCGGGAGGTATTGCACTCCAAAGTTTTATGCCTTATCTGTCGCGGACGGCAAAACCGCGCTGGATTTATTAGCGAAAAGAGCAAGCCGACGGCGCTCAATATCTCATCTGAAGGATTTTGGCCCCATGAGAAGATCTCATGCCTGATGTGCCATCCTGAAGCGGCCCGTTTCGGACATGCCGATCAACAAGCGGCCGATTGCCGCAAATGCCACACCCCTCACAATGATAAGGTCATCCATGACGGACACGCCGGCGTCTCCTGTGAAGCCTGCCATCTCAAATCCATTTTTCCCCGAAAAGACGCACAAACAGGAGCTGTCATATGGTTGCGGATGGTTGAAGACGATACCCCCAGCGTGATTCATAACATGATCGCGGAAAAAACCGACCGCTTTTGCAGCAGATGTCACATCCAAGGGAATCCGGTTGGTGCTGCAGCAATGATTCTGCCTCCAAAGAGCATTCTTTGCATGCCTTGCCATGCGGCTACCTTTTCATCATCCGACCCGATAACGATTTTGGCCCTGATCATTTTTGGTTTTGGAACGGCATCGGCCTTTTCCTATTGGCTGTCGGGCGCATGGCCTGGAAAAGAGTCCGCCGGGATCGTTCGTAAAATTGCCGGGTTGATCGGTTTGACCATTCAAACGGTTTTTTCCCAAAAGATATTATTAGTCGCCAGAGCGCTTTTTCTGGACGGCTTACTCCAATTGCAGCTATATCGTCGATCGACCATGCGATGGCTGGTTCACGGTCTTATCGTCTGGCCTTTAACTTTGCGATTCGGATGGGGGATGATCGCGCTGATCGGCTCTTTATGGATGCCGGAAACGAGATTCCCCTGGTTGATGCTGAATAAAAATCATCCGATTTGCGGCTTTGTTTTCGATTTCACAGGTGTGATGATCATCTCGGGTGCAGTGATGGCGATCGTTCGAAATATAAAAGACCGGCCCATGCAACTTCCATCTCTTCCCAAAAAAGACCGGCTTGCCACCGGGCTTATCGGAACCATTGTGCTGGTCGGGTTTGCTCTTGAAGCAATACGCATTGCCATGACCGATTTTCCGCCGGGTTCGGGATATGCATTTATCGGAAATGGCGCCGGCCGATTATTTATCGGCATGACGGGGCTTGATTCCATTTATGGATATATCTGGTATGTTCATGCGGCGTTGGCCGGAATTTTTATCGCCTATCTGCCTTTTTCCGGAATGTTTCACATCATCCTGGCGCCGGTCGTTCTGGCAATAAATGCCGTGCGAAACAGATCCTAAGAACAATCCGATAATAAGGTTTTTATACACTGGAGGAGGGAGATTATGGATATCGAAGGTTACAACATGCCCGAAGACCGATATTATGAAGAGGGTCACTGCTGGGTCAAAGAAGAAGGAGCTCTACTGATGATGGGCATGGATGATTTTGCCCAAAAGCTTGCCGGGGAGATCGTTTATGTGCAACTTCCGGAACCCGGAAAAACGCTCACCGCCGGAAAACGATTCGCAAAGGTCGAGTCAGGGAAATGGCTTGGCAAAATCAACGCACCGGTCACCGGAGAGCTCGTTGAAGTGAATGACGAACTGGAAAATACCCCCGGACTTATCAATCAGGATTGCTATGGAAAAGGGTGGATGTTCAAAATCAAACCCTCAGATAAAGCCGAGCTGTCTATGTTGATCCATGGGCCGGACGCCATCAGAAAATGGATCCTGGCGGATATTAAAAAATTTGCTAAAACCTAAACTCAATTTTAGCCAAAAGCAAAATACGCCAAATGGAAAAGCCTGACTACACTATCCGCCAGCTTCTGGAAATGGACGCCTGCACGAACTGCCGTTTATGTGCTGAAGCATGCCCGGCAGCCTTGGCAGCAACCGACGGCAGGCTTTCCGCCGTATATCGACTGAGCCGATTAAGGGAGAACCTGAAGGGAAAAACCAGCCTCTTACAGAAACTGCTTGGCCGGAAAGCTCTTTCCCAAGAAGACCGGAAGAAATACGCTGATACGGTTTTCCGATGCACCCTTTGCGGAAATTGTCAAGAGGTCTGCCCCCTGGGGATACGCCTAAAGGAGATATGGTTTTCCTTGCGCCGGGATCTCGCCCATTCCGACGCCTTCCCTCAAAAAATCGACATGATCCGAAAAAACCTTTCTCAAAGCCGCAATGTTTTTGCAGAAGATAACGCCGAGCGGGCGGATTGGGTGGCTGATATGCGGCATCCCCGGGATGACAGCTACCTGAAAAAACAGGCTGAAGTGATTTTCTTTACCGGGTGTGTGGCTTCCTATTTTCCGCTGGCTCAGAAAATACCGATTGCACTTGCAGAAATACTGGATGCCGGAGGAGTCGATTTTGCACTCCTTGGCCAAGAGGAATGGTGCTGCGGCTTCCCGCTGCTTGGAGCCGGGTTCATGGAAATGTTCGATGAGCTCAGAGAGCATAATCTGGCTTCGGTAAAAGCAATGGGAGCTAAAACCGCCATTTTTGCATGCCCGTCCTGCTATCAGATGTGGCGTGATCATTACCATGCAGAAATTGAGCTCACCCATGTCACGGAGTTTTTGCTTAAACTCGTGCGGTCAAAAAATCTAGAATTCAAATCACTTCCCATGACGGTTACCTACCATGACCCGTGCGACCTAGGCCGGGGAGCACGCGTTTTTGATCCGCCCCGCGAGATCATCCGTTCAATCCCCGGAATAAAGCTGATTGAACTCCCCCGGAACAAAGAAAATTGTCGATGCTGCGGCGGCGGCGGCAACCTGGAAATGATGGACGCGGAGTTGGCCGGTAAAATCGCCAAGCTCAAAGTAGAAGAAATTTTGTCAACCGGCGCCCAAAGCGTGGTTACCTCCTGCCAGCAGTGTGTGAGAACCATCACCGCTTATGTTAAGCGCAACAAGATCTCTCTGGAAGTTATGGATATCGTCCAATTGGTCAGAAAAGCCATGGAGAGTCATTAAGCCTAAAAGGTAACACCTAAGTTTCATGGATTTATATCTTCTTGGAAAACAATCCTGGGATGATTCCCAACTCGTCTATCATGCCATGGCCAAGCTCGGCCGTGAAGGCCTGATCCTGCTCTCTCCGCGAAGCCCTTATGTCTGTATCGGATTTCATCAGGACCTTTTCAAGGAGGTGGACGTTGATTTTTGCCGGAGCCATCGGATTCCGATGTTCCGTCGCGATGTCGGTGGCGGCGCGGTTTACCTCGACGGGAATCAGCTCTTTTTCCAGATGATTCTAAAACGCGATGATCCGCGCATTCCCGCTTCAAAAGAGATGTTTTATAAAAAATTCCTCCAGCCGGCGATCCATGTTTATCGCCGGCTGGGAATTGCCGCCGAATATAAACCCATAAACGATGTTATTGCCGGAAATCGGAAAATCAGCGGAAGCGGTGTAGGAGAAATCGGCCCTTCTGTCGTGTTTGTGGGAAATCTCATCGTGGATTTCAACCATGACATGATGGCTCATGTTTTGAAAGTGCCGGATGAAAAGTTCCGCGACAAAGTTTACCGGACACTTAAAGAGAACCTTTCAACCATCCGACAGGAGTTGGGCGAAGAGAACGCCATAAAATGGAATGAAGACCGGCTGAACGAGATGATGATCGAGGAATTTTCAAAACTCCTGGGGCCGCTTAACCCAAGACCACTCGATGAACCGGTACGGAATAAAATGGATGAGCTTCGCGACATCATGGAAAGCGATGCGTGGCTGACGAAAATCCAAAGCAGAATCTCTAGTCTAAAACTTAAGATCCGCGACGGGGTTCACCTCTTCCAAAAGGTTCATAAGGGAAATGGCGGACTGATACGAGCGGATTTCGAAATTCACGAGGATCGATTTGCCGGGGTTTCCATTTCAGGCGATTTCTTCTGCTATCCGCCGGATGCCGTCCGGATTCTCGAATCCATGTTTGAAGGAGCAAAACGCTCGGAATTCAAAGCCCTGATCGATGCATTCTACTCGGACCATTCCGTTGAAACGCCGGGAATATCCATCGACGACTGGGTCATGCTGTTCGATACCGGAGAGAAAGCCTGAGAAGACTTCAAAACATTAACCGTTGTATTGCCTGTTCCGCATGGTAAGAGCTTCTGACCAAAGGCGCTGAAGCCACATGCTTAAATCCTCTTTTCAGACCTTCAATCCGATACTCTTCAAAAATATCCGGATGGACAAAACCGATAACCGGGTGATGTTGATTCGAAGGGGCCAGGTATTGACCAACTGTTAAAAAATCGCATTCCACATTTCGCAAATCATCGAAAACACTGAGCACTTCATCTCTTTCTTCGCCCAGCCCCAGCATCAAACCGGATTTTGTGAATAGATCGCGATCTCTGTTTTTGACCCTTTTCAGCAATTGAAGCGAACGTGGATAGTCGGCCTCCGGCCGCACGCTTGGATATAATCTTGGGACCGTTTCCACGTTATGGTTGATGATCTGAGGTTTTGCCAGGACAACCTGAAGCAAGGCTTCCTGATCCCCCTTAAAATCCGGTACAAGCACTTCGATCTGAATCTGCATATCAAGTTTTTTAATCTCCTCAATGACCCTGGCAAAATGGGACGCCCCCCCGTCGGCAAGATCATCCCGGGTAACGGAGGTGATGACCGCATGTTTCAGTTCCAATCCCCGAACCGCCTGAGCGACATGAAAGGGCTCATCCGGATCAGGGCTTAGGGGGCGCCCCGGGGTGATGTTACAAAAGGTGCAGTTGCGGGTGCAGATGTTGCCGAGAATCATAAACGTGGCTGTTTTTCTCCCGAAGCATTCTATGATATTCGGACAGCGGGCCTCTTCGCAAACCGTATGCAGCGAAAATCGTTCCAGCATCGTCCGGACCTCGTGGATCTCTTTTTCACCCTGCAATTTGACTTTCAGCCACTCCGGTTTCTTCTGATTCATTTTTTTCGCTTTCCGTCAATTCGGTTAATGCTGCTTGATTGATGATCTCAGCCTGCATTTTAAACTGTCGGGTAAAGTAGGTGACGACCTGTGCATACACACACTCCATATCCAATGGACGGCCGATCCGCTGTTGCAGTGATGTGACCGTTTTATCCGTTAGCCCGCACGGATTGATCCACTTAAAATGGTCCAGATTGGTATTCACATTGAAGGCAAATCCGTGCATGGTCACCCAGCGCCGGATCGAACATCCGATAGCTGTAATTTTCTCATTTCCTACCCAAACCCCTGTATATTTGTCCATTCTTCCGGCTTCAAGTCCATATTCTTCATCCAACAAGCGGATAAAGATTTCTTCAATGTTCCATATAAATTGCCGGATGTCTTTTCCATGTTGGATCAGATTCAAGATGGGATATCCAACGAGTTGGCCGGGGCCATGATAGGTCACATCCCCCCCGCGGTAAATTTTGAACACTTTCACTCCGCAGGACTTCAGTTGTGCCTTTGTTGCAATAATATTTGATTCCTTCCCTCTCAACCCCAGAGTCAGTGTCGGCGGATGCTCCAGAAGAAGGATAATGTCCCTTATTTCTTCGCGCTGGCGCTTTCGGAACAGCGCTTCCTGAATGATAAGCGCCTTCTGGTAATCCGTCATCCCCATCTTGGCGACCAAAAGCTTCACAAGGGCTCCTTTTGGGTTGCGTTAACCTATCGAAAGATCGATCATTCTACCACAAAACGTGTATCATTCAAAATGGAAAAGATAGGCAAAAACATCCGACTTCTCCATAAAGCCAAGCAATCGTCGGTTCCACAATGCTGCCTGGTTGACATAACGCTTCTGATATTTTATTTTAAAAGATCAATCTACTTTCTCAAGGAGGTGAAAATGAAATATCGTTTTTTAGGAAAATCCGGACTCCTTGTCTCCCGGATCAGCCTCGGAACCATGACCTTCGGCACTCCTGACTGGGGATGCGATGAAATAGAAGCCCATTCCATCATAAAAAAATATCTCGATACCGGAGGTAATTTTCTGGATTGCGCCGATATCTATGCCGGGGGAAAATCAGAAGAAATCCTTGGAAACATGATGTCTCAGATCCCCCGGGACCAAATAATCATCGCCTCAAAATGTTATTTTCCCGTGGGTAAGGAACCAAACCGATACGGCCTTTCCCGAAAACACGTCATCGCTTCCTGTGAAGGGAGCTTGAGGCGGATGAAAACCGATTATATTGATCTTTATTATATCCACGGTCCTGATCCCATTACCCCACTCGAAGAAACCGTTCGCGCTTTGGATGACCTTGTCAGGCAGGGCAAAGTCCGCTATCTGGGTTGCAGCAATCTTTTCGCATGGCAGATCGCCAAAGCCGCCGGAATATCCGCCCGAATGAATTTGGAAAAATTTATAGCCGCTCAGCACGTTTACAATCTGATCCATCGGGAACCGGAAAAAGAGATTATTCCGGCCATTTCGGACCACGGCATCGGCCTTTTATGTTACAGCCCTTTAGGAGGAGGTCTTCTCAGCGGTAAATACAAGGGGATGACCCAGCCGGCTGAGGGGACACGTCATTTTTTCCGCACCCAGGTCGATGGGCCCAGGTTCTGGCATGCTAAAGGGTTGAAAACAGCTCAAATTTTGGAAAAGGTGTCATCTGAATGCGGCATTTCCATGACGAGGCTGGCAATTGCATGGCCTTTGAAACGGAAGATCGTCGCCTCTGTCATCATCGGTGTCAGAAAATTGGAACAGCTCGAAGAAAACATGCTCTCTTCCGATTGGGATATGCCGGAAGATGTGTGGCATGCTCTTGAAGAGGAGACGAGACCGGAGGAGGAATATTTAAGCTGGTTCAACAAGCGAAACTATGAACGGTTCTTCAGCGCCGCTGAGTTTTATAATGAGCAGAAGTTCTAAAGCGGCCGACCAGATATCCATCCATCATGAGGTGCACAAAATGGTGGATGACGCAAAAAACAAGCGATAAGCCATATTGAGGGAATAGTGTCGTTTGCAGCAAAACCGAAAGCGGCAGGGTCTTCTGCCCTCCCATAAAAATAATGCTTTCCCTTTTTCCCGGTCCGATTCTGAAAAGGCGTGCTGAAATAAAGGCAACCGCCAATAAAATCGCGTGAAACAGAAAGGAAAGGATAAGGATCTGAAACGTCCGGGCGCCCCCGCCGAGCACCGCCTCTCTGGCGCCGGACAGAGCCATCCATACAATTACTAGAATCATGCATTGGTTGAAAACAGGGATCATGCGCTGGAACCACCGGTCAAGGTTCAATCTCTTTGGCCGCAGCACCAGGCCTATCAGGAGAGGAACCATGACAAGAAGGGCGATCTGCACCATCATTGTTCCTTTTTGAATGGGAACCGACTGGCTCTCTCCTCCGATACCCAGCAGGATTGTCAAAGTGAGCGGGATGGTGATGATGCTCAGTCCGTTCCCTATGATGGTAATGAGGAGCGAATTGGCCATATTCCCGCCCGAAGCGCCTGTCATAACAACCCCGCTCGTTAAGGTTGAAGGCATGATGGCGACCAGAAACAGCCCGATTTTAATTCCGGGATCCAAAGGGAGCAAGGCGATGGCATAGGCCGCCCCAGGAGCAATAACAAAAATGATCGTGAGGGTAATGGCAATTCCCTTGATATCCTCCACTCCTTCCCTGATTTTTTCGGTCTTGAGAATAAGGCCTGTCGCCAGAAATATGAGAAAAATAACGGCATCCGCCCCATGTTTGGACTTGCACCAGTTCCCCGCCTGAGCCAGCCTTGCACCGGTCTCCACGATGGTGATCGCACAAACGGCCGCCAACGCAAGAAGAAACCAGTTCTTTTTTATGAAATTCAAAGCGATTCCCGTTTGCTGGAGATTTAAGCCGGCGCTTTCATTTTTTCCTGTAATGCCGGCAAATGGCGTCGACTAGTCCTGGGATGGTAAATGTTTCGGCCGTAATCTGAACCTTAAAACCCAGCTTTTCCGCGCTTTCCGTTGTAATCGGGCCGATGCTGGCGACGGCGACCCCTCTCATCAGGGATTCAAACCGGTTTTCCGGGATAAAAGACTTGAAGTTCTTTGCCGTGGATGAGCTTGTAAAGGTGATTAGATCGACCGCTTTATTTTCAAGATGCTCGATAACCAAGGGTGCGTTTTCACCGACCGCCCGGGTGCCATACGAGATGATTTCATCCACGACGGCCCCCATTCGGCTCAGCTCGGCGGGAAGAACGGAGCGGGCTCCTTTGGCACGAGGAAGAAGGATTTTTTTTCCTTTGACATCTTCTTTCGAAAAAGCTGTGATAATTGATTCGGCCATGAAGCTTTCCGGAATGAGGTCGCTTTTCAGGCCGAATTCAAAAAGCTTCCTTTGGGTTGCCGGGCCGATAACGGCTGTTTTAAGCCCTCCAAGCGCTCTGACATCTTTTCCCTTGAGAAAAAGCCTTTCGAAAAAAGCGGCCACACCGTTAACACTGGTGAAAATCAGCCAGTGGTACCCCTCAAGCCGTTCGATGGCCTGATCGAGAAGGGAGATATCATCAGGCGGGGCGATCCGTATGGTAGGGCATTCAAAACATTCGGCGCCCAAATCCGATAAGGCAAGAACCAGATCACTGGCCTGCTCTCTCGCCCTAGTCACCACCACACGCTTCCCAAAGAGCGGCCGGATTTCGAACCATCTCAGCTTTTCCCTTAATCGGACCACTTCACCGATGCAAATGACGGCCGGCGCCTTGATACCGGTTTCGCGAGCGGTCTCTTCAATGGTGTCCAGGGTCCCCGAGACGGTGACCTGTTGCGGGGTTGTACCCCATTGGACGATTGCGATGGGTGTCCTGCCGGGCAGGCCGTTTTCCTTCAGCTTCGAGGTGATCTTAGGAAGGTTTTTAACGCCCATTAGAAAAACAAGCGTCCCCATCCCTTTTGCAACAGCACTCCAGTTAATACTCGATTCTTCTTTTTGCGGATCCTCATGGCCGGTCACAAACCCTACGGTGGAAGTGAACTGACGGTGAGTTAGCGGAATTCCGGAATAAGCCGGCGCCGCAATGGCGGAGCTTACACCCGGAACGATTTCAAAGGATATTCCGGCTTCAGATAAGACCTCCGCCTCTTCCCCTCCCCGGCCGAAAATAAACGGATCGCCTCCTTTGAGGCGTGTAACTATCAGTCCCTGCTTTGCTTTCTTGAGGATGAGATCGTTGATTTCATCCTGAGGAAGGATGTGTTCTCCTCCCTTTTTTCCTACATAGATGAGCTCACAATCGTTGCCGGCACTGGCCAACAAAGATGGAGAGGCGAGGTAGTCGTAAATGATCACATCGGCTTTTCGAATGCATTCCAGCCCTTTGACCGTAATCAGGCCCGGATCTCCGGGCCCGGCTCCCACTAAAAAAACTTTACCGTTCATCTGCCTTATTCATTCCCGAAATAATGGTTTCTAAAATCGCCCTGCCGCCTGAGTCAAGCAAGCGGTTTGCCAAATCGACTCCGATACTTTCGCCGGATGTTTTCGGCCCGGAAAGGGCGCCCCGTATCATGTCTTTTCCATCCAAATCCGAAATAAGCCCCTTAAGCACCAGGAGCTCTCCAACGAGATTTGCATAAGCGGCAACTGGGATCTGGCAACTTCCTTCCAGTCGGTTTAAAAAAGCGCGTTCCGCTGTAACGGCCGCCCGGCTTTCCGGATCATCCATACCGGCCAACAAAGCTGCGCGTTGGGGATCGTTCGCCCGAATTTCGATGCAAAGCGCTCCCTGTCCTACGGCAGGAAGCATGACCTCTTCATCCAGATACTCCGTAATCCGGTCCTCGAAATTCATCCGTATGACCCCGGCCGCTGCCAGAACGACGGCGTCGAGATCTTCCTTTTCAAGCTTGCGAATCCGGGTGTCGAGATTTCCCCTAAGCGGCACGATGACCAGGTCAGGCCTCGCATGACGCAATTGAACCGACCGTCTGAGGCTGCTGGTGCCGATGCGGGAACCGGATGCAAGATGGAAAAGCCGCTTTCCATGTTTTGAAATCAGGACATCTTTTGGATTTTCCCTTTTGGGAATCGCACCGATCGTTAATCCTGTTGGAATACGGGCCGGCATATCTTTCATGCTGTGCACCGCCAGATCGACCCGATTATTGAGAAGAGATTCCTCGATCTCCTTAACAAAAAGCCCCTTGCCTCCCACTTTGGCAAGGGGCGCATCCAGGATCTTATCGCCCGTAGTCTTGATTGTGATTATGGATAAGGTCGAACCGGAATGGGTTTTTTCTAGGGCTGTCTTAACCCAGTTGGCCTGCCAGAGCGCCAGCTTGCTCCCGCGGGTTCCGATTTTAATCGAATTCAACACCTTTAATGACAGCTTGCACAACTGGTTGCCGAGCAGCCTCCGCAAGAAGAGCCGGCGGATTTGGAAACCGTCGATCCTCCTCGGTCTTTGCTTATAAATCCGCATGCAGACATCAACCGGCTTACCTTTCGACTGTTGCAGGCCGGACAGGAAGCCGGTTCATCTTTTCCAAGAACCAGGTACTCAAAGCGTTTCTCACACGCTTTACAATGATATTCGTAAATCGGCATTTCCAGGCTCCTTTACCCTTGGCTATCATATTCTATTTGAACCAAAATAATCATAACTCTAAGAAGATCAAATCGGTCAACGTTGTGTTGGAAGTTTTTACCCGTCAGAACCAATAGTTACGGATCAATTTTTGAATCATCATGCATTCTTTGAGCCCATCTCCCGGCCCATCATGCTCGGCAGCCAGAATTCCATCAAAACCGCTCCCTTTCAATACCGAAAGAGAGCGCTGAAAGTCAATATCTCCATTTCCGTCCCCAGCAGGGCGACCCCTCTTGGCGTGGGCAATAAACGCGTATGGAGCCAATTGTCGAATTCCCTTCTCCGGATTCACTCTTTTTGGAAAATTTACAAAATCAACACAGGTTCCAAGATGTTTGGAATCGACTTTTCGAATCACATCCAAAATGATTTCCGGGTAGCTGCTGATTCCCCAGTGATTTTCGATGGCGACAAATAGACCGCTGCTGCCGATCGTTTTTACTATCTCTTTGAGGGAAAAGACGGCATTTCGAATCTTTTTTTCCAGGTGAAACACACAGGCAGAGGCCCTTCCCTGCATTGATCTTATGAATGCATAGACCGCTCCGGTCCCCAGAAGGTCAACAATTGCGTTTGCCGTTTTTCCACCGCTTTTCATCTCCTGCTTTCCGTTCCCGAGTTGAATCCGTCTTTTTCGATAATATAATTGCTGAATGCTTAGGGTTTGTCCTCCCAGCCAGATTCGGACGCCTCTGGCGCCCAGTTGCTGTGCCAGGCGGATCATCCGTCCGGCATGCCTCATCTCTTCTTCGGCGCGCTGCGGATGGAGCAGGGTCAGGTCGCAGCTGATATCCAGTATGATGCCGATGTCGGTCCTGGCACATGTCCGGGCAAAAGATCTGAGATAAGCCGAGTCGCATGAAGCAATCTGGCGGTCAGATATCTCCACCCCCTCGAATCCCAAATCCGCCGAAAAACCGGGGAGGTCGGATAGTGAAAGGCCCAAACGATCCGCAGCATTGAGGATACTCCAGGTAATCAGGTAAACATTCATATCGGGAAGAACCGAATATCAATAGGTCCGGACATGAACAGATCCAGGTTGCCGGTCTGTTTGTTCCTTCATTGGTTTTTGATGGCTTCAATAACGCCGGCGGCGATAAGCGGAAGCATAATTTCATGATGTCCGATCAGGTTGTATCCGACGCCGCCTTCAGCAGTAGGCCGATGCACCACATTCGTTAGAGGACGGTATTGCAGCATATAATCCATATTTACGGTCGTAAACCGTTTGACGGTATGACCCAGATTCCGGGCCAAAGTCAGCGCCTTTAAAAAAACCTCCGGAAGGATGACAGCCGATCCGACATTCACATATACCCCTCCTTCCAGTGTGGCCACTGCCGATGCAAATAACCTGAAATCGGCGTGTGTGGCTTTTCCCGTCAAATTAGGATCAAACCCCGGATGCATGTGAAGGATATCCGTCCCAAAGGCCACGTGAACCGTAATCGGAATCCCAAGGCGGATTCCGGCTGCAAGGATGCTGATCCTTTGAAACAAAAGACCGTTTTTAACGATGGCCTCTCCCACGGCTTTGCCCAAGCCGTAAGGCTTCCTCTTTGTCTTCTTTATAGCCTCGTTTATAAACTCACAGGTATCACGGGACATGCCGAAAGATCCTTCGTTCAGAGACGAATCCACATCTTCCGAGGTTTTTCCGGCTATGGCCAGTTCCACATCATGGATGATGCCGGCGCCGTTGAAGGCAACGGCAGAGATGACCCGGCGTTCCATAAGATCGATAATCACCGGATTCAACCCGACCTTGATGACATGCGCACCCATGCCGATCAAAACAGTTTTGGAGTTCCGTTGCGCCAAAGCAATAGCTGCGACAACTTCGCGTATGTGACCACCGGCCAGGATGCCTGGGAGCGTTTCAAGGAAACCTCTCAACGTCCCTCCTTCGGCCCATGGTTTGGCAAAGTCTTCGATACCGACCTTGCTTTTCCTCTCCTGGAGGGAATAGGTTTTGATGCGGTTGAGATTCAACGGCTTAAACGGGTGTGGCATGCGTTTTACTCTCCTTTGGCCGCATGGGTTCGACCCGGCCAGAGGTCGATTTAGGGGAAAAGAATCTGTTCCACAAGGTCGCAGAGAATATGGGCAATAGTGATATGGGCTTCCTGTATTCTGGCCGTCGTGTCGGATTGAACCCGAAATGTCAAATCAGTGCACTCAGCCAGCCTCCCTCCCCTTCCGGTCATCCCCAGTGTAAAGATGCCGATCTCTTTTGCGGCTTCGATCCCCTTGATCACGTTTTTCGAATTTCCGCTCGTGCTGATCCCCCAGGCGATATCATCCTTTTTTCCGAGCGCCATGATCTGCTTGGCAAAAATATCCGTGAAATCATAGTCATTTCCGATACTGGTCAAAATAGACGAGTCGGTGGTCAGCGCTATGGCGGCAAGGGGGGGCCTTTCGATCTGAAACCGGTTTATGAATTCGGCAGAAATGTGCTGGGCATCGGCTGCGCTCCCTCCGTTTCCAAAAATCAAAATTTTATGTCCGGCGGTCAGGCAGGCGGCCAGCGTTTCAGCCCCTTCAATGATGACGGCCAGGTTTCCGGTAACGGCCTCTCTTTTGGCCTGGATGCTCTCTTCCAAAATCTCCATGATATGAGACTCAAAATCCGTTATCATGTGCCTTTCCTTCAAGCTTTTCTTCAATTTTTTTCAAAAGATCTTTGGCATCATGCCCCAGTCTGTCGGCAGCCTTCAGTTCCTCTTTTGCCTCATCGAATTTATCGCACCGGAAATAGAGTTCACCTAGCCGGTATCTGAAAAGCCCCTCTTCAGGGGATATCTGAACGCTCTGCTGACAAAAGGAGAGAGCAATTTCAGGGTTTTCTCCGACTTTTTGGAACAGGCACCCCAACGCCGAAAGGGATGCCGCATCGTTCGGATTGAGTTTAACAGCCTTTTGAAAGGCGGAAAGGGCTTCATCGATCCGGTTCATTTGTATGCTGCATTCTCCAAGGCACCGGTATGCCGGGGCGGATGCGGGTCGGATCCGCACCGCATTTTTGAGATACCGTTTTCCGTTTTCCGGCGTTCCCAGTTCAAGGTAAAGCCGACCGATCTGAAAAACGACTTCATACACCCCTTCCTTAATCCGGTCGGACTCCAGAAAAAGACTGAGGGCTGCTTCTCTATCTCCGGCCATCAAGCTCAACAGGCCTAAATTATAGACAGCCATCCCTTCGCCGGGATCGATCCATCTGGCCTGTTCAAAGCACTCCCTGGCCCTTTGGTGATCACCCGAGATGGCAAAGCAGACACCCAGGCTGTTGTGCACGTTAATATTTTTAGGATCAAGCTTCCTCGCAGCCTGAAATTCCCGGATGGCGCCCTCAACATCTCCTTCCTGGTATCGTGCATCTCCGCTGATATTCAAACTGACGGCATCAAATACAATCCTGGAGTTGGAGCCGAAAAAGGCAGCATGATCGAGTGCTTTAACGGCATTTTCAAAAACCTGGCTCCTGCTGAAATTGAGTGTCGGGTACTGGGCCACCCCGATGGAAACCGTTTCTTTTCGGCGCTTGGACAACTCCTCCTGAATCGCCTGTCCCGTTTGCAGGCATTCATGATCCGTTTTTCCCACAAAATAACATCCGAACCTATCCGCATCGATAGGCCCCCATCCCGCATCGTTTTTATCGCACAATCCTTCCAGGATTCCTGCAAGATCAAGAACGAGCCCTTCACGTGTTTCCTGTTTTGGATTTCGGGCGCCATCGAACGGGTCGATCTTTACGAAAATCGTTCCGAAACGGTCGGCGCCGGATAGCCGGGATAGGACGTTATCAACAAAAGGAGGATTCCATATTGCATTGGGGAATCGGGATCTCAATGCATCCCTTGTCGATTGTAGGGTCAAATCGGCTTTCTTTTCTACGGACTTTCCACCGCTCTTTGAAAAAAGAAATTCTTTTACCGAACTTCGACCGGAAAAGATGTCTCGACTTTCGGACGCCATCTTCAGCTCCTGTTAAGCATATCGAGCATCGCAGATTTGATTACGGCCGCTTCATCTTCCTGAACGGTCCTCATATCAAGGATGAACAGATCGTTCTCGATGCGGCCGATGACGGGGGTTGCATACCCTCTCATGAACCGGTCAACGGCATTGGCCGACATGTCGGAGACCTCGACTCCGATGCATTTGCTGGGAAGGTTCAGAAGCGGAAGTGCGCCACCGCCGACCCTGGAAGAAAGATCTATGAGAGTTACTGTAAGGCGGGAATTGTTCAGGTTTCGAAGGATGGCCAACAGGCGCTTTGCTCTTTTTTCAATCTGCTTTACCGGGGTAGTCAGCATTCTGAGGGTGGGAATAGCCGACACGGCGTTCTCTTCATTCCGGTATAAAGAAAGCGTGCTTTCCAATGCCGCCAGCGTGAATTTGTCGATCCGGAGCGCCCTTGCAACCGGATTTTTCTTGATTCTGTCGAGCGTCTCTTTTTTACCGACGATAATTCCGGCCTGAGGGCCGCCCAGGAGCTTGTCCCCGCTAAAGGTAATCACATCCGCGCCCGCCGCCACCGATTCCTGAATGGTCGGTTCTTTGGGAAGGCCGTATTTGGAAAAATCAATAAAGGTGCCGCTTCCAAGGTCTTCCATCACCGGCAGATGGTAAATCTTCCCCAACTCCACCAGCGTTTTCAGGTCAACGCTTGCCGTAAATCCCACCACGCTGAAATTGCTCAAATGGACCTTCAGCAGAAGGGCAGTATCGTTTTCAATGGCCTTTTCATAATCAAAGGGATGGGTCCGGTTCGTGGTTCCCACTTCTTTTAAGATGGCGCCGCTTTTTGCCATCACATCCGGGATTCGGAAGGCTCCTCCGATTTCAACAAGTTCTCCGCGGGATACGATTACCTTTTTACCGGAGGCGATCGTTTCCAAACATAAGAGGACGGCCCCCGCGTTGTTGTTGACCACCATGGCGGCTTCTCCTCCGCTGAGTTCGCAGAGAAGGTCTTCAACAATGCTGTGCCGGGACCCTCGAATCCCTTTTAGAAGATCAAATTCCAGATTCGAATATCCGGAACCGATGGCGATCAGATTTTTGATAGCGGCGGCGGCAAGGAGAGATCTGCCGAGATTGGTATGGATTACGACACCGGTGGCGTTGACGACACGCAGGAGCTTCGGTTTCAGCTTTTCGATCAGATTTTTTTTCAGCGCTTCACTAACCGCTGCTTCGGAGAGGTTTTCTTCACTAACCCCGGATTCATGTTCGATGATATGCGTTCGGAGTGTTTCGATGACAGCCCGAATGGATGATACGGCAAGCGGCTTTGGAATATCCGATAAAAACGGGTCTGTTTTCGTAACCTCAAAGATGCGATCCACACCCGGGAGCATCCGCAGCAGTTCCTGTTGTCGTTTTGTGATTTCCATTGAACTCCAAGATCAGGTCATTTTATGCAAGGCACTCAATCTTTCTGATTCCTTAGGAAGTCTCCATATCATCACCAACCGATTTATTTCAATAGATTTATGAAATGGCTCTTTTGCACCCCGGCCTTGCCGGCTTATCGGGAAATGATGGAAGCTACCCATAAAAAAAGCTTTATGGAAAGACCCTTTTGCACTATGATTAATTATGTTCTCTGCTCGGACGGCCTTTATCGTCAATCCTCATGCCGGGGGAGGATCCACCGGATCCGTATGGCATGCTGTTTCGGTTTTGGCTGAAAAATCGCTCGGCCCATTCTCCACGTCGATCACCCGTCACCCTGGAGATGCAACGACTGCATCCCTTGCGGCCGTCCGAAAAGGCGCCAGACGCATCGTTGCGGTCGGAGGGGATGGGACGTTAAACGAGGTGGTGAATGCCTTCATGACCTTTGATTCATCAGTCAGAGAAGATCTTACTCTCGGAGTCATCCCCAACGGAACCGGCTGCGATTTTGTCAAATCGGCTTCCATCCCCATGAATGCCGCAGCGGCGATCCGCCTGATCAGGGAGGCCCCTGTCCGCAGGATTGATGTTGGAAAGGCTGTTTTTTCAGATCAATATCATCAAAGAGTGACGCGGTATTTTTTAAATATCGCCAGCTTCGGACTCGGCGGAGAGGTCGCACAAATGGCGAGCCGTATGCCGTGGAAGCGTTCTCCCCTGATTTCCTTTATGCTCGCCACACTGATTTCTGTTTTGCGATATGGGAAAAAACGGATCCGCATAACAACCGACCATAGAATAAATGGAGACTGGTTGGTTTGGAATGTGGCGGTTTCAAACGGCTGCTTTCATGGCGGCGGGATGAACATTGCTCCGGATGCGCGTTTCGATGATGGACTGCTGCATGTCACGGTGGTCGGAGAATTATCCTTGGCCGGAATTTTTTTAAATTTTTCCAAATTGTATGACGGGCGGATCTATCAGGTCGACAAAGTTTATTCCATGACCGCAACACACCTTGAAGCGGCTTCGGATGAACAGGTGCTGATAGAGATCGATGGCGAACAGCCCGGCACATTACCGATCTGCATTGACATCATACCTGGCGCCATAAACCTGATTGCACCCAGTGGCGAGGCGGTCTGAAATAAAGGGGATTGAATTTGGCCAAATCAATGCAAGCAAAAGAACGCATAATTTTCCCGCTCGATCTCCCATCATTTGAAGAAGCAAACCGATATGTCCGACTCCTTTCGGACCATGTCGGGATGTTTAAGATCGGGCTTGAACTCTTTATCCGGTCCGGACCGGGCATCATCCGGACCGTTGCATCCGAAGGAGGCGCCGGCGTGTTTCTCGATCTTAAACTCCACGATATTCCCGAAACCGTCTATCGCACCGTTTCGGTGATTGCAGATCTCGGTGTCACCTTTACTACCGTTCACTGCGGTGAGTCTGTTAAATCGCTTCTGGCGGCCGTCAAAGGGGGAGGAGGAAAAGTCCATATCCTTGGGGTCACCATACTGACCAGTGTTTCTCCGGAGGATCTGCATCAAAGCGGGTATGCTAAACCGTTTTGTTCGGATCTTTCCGGGCTTGTACTGAAAAAAGCGGTTATGGCAAAGCATGCCGGGTGTGACGGTGTGGTATGTTCCGGTCTTGAGGTGAAAATGATAAAAGAGCACTTCGGCAAATCCTTTATTGCAGTGACGCCTGGAATACGTCCATCATGGGACGGCATCAAGCCGGATGATCAGTCCCGTGTCGTTACGCCGACTCAAGCAATTCAAGATGGTGCTGATTACGTAGTGATCGGAAGACCCATCCGGGATGCCGGAAATCCGGCGGAGGCGGCCAGGCGGATCATCGGTGAAATTGAAGAAGCTCTCAGCCGCATGGATGCATAGAGCCGATAATCACAACAAAGAATATCGCTACATGGGATAATAAATCCGGTAAGCAATGATGACTGAAAGAACGGCAGCAAGCATGAGTCCAACGATGAGTTGATCGGGGGAAAACCGTTTCATCTATCTTCTCCCCAGATATCTATGTATTTATCCATCCAACCCGGACCGAATTTCCAGTCGAAATAGGGTTTTAACTTGGCAAACCATCGCGGAGGTCCTGCTTTTGTCTCCTGTGCGGGCCGGATCGCTTCAGCGACGAAAAACGCGATATTTAAAATTTCATCTTTCGGAATATAAATCGTGGCTCCGGCTTTCATTGAAATGATGAAATTTTCAGAAGATAAGGCATGGGCGGTCAGCATAATGGCGGGTATTTTTTTCTGAACGGCGATGTTGAGAAGTTCATATCCCTGCACGCCCATGATGTCGAGTATCGCGGCATCGTAGATTTCCTTCTCGAGGAGTTCCTTGGCCGTGTCGTAGGTGCGCGCTTTCTCTACATGGCACATGTCCAAAACCTCCTCAAGGGATTCGAGCATATCCGGTTCATCATCAACGATGAGAACCCTTTTCCCCTTAAGCGCTTCGACATACCATGACATGTTATCCTCCTAATCCCACGGCATCCGTATCCTGTTCGTATTTACAGAAGTGTCCGGCTGCGCCGCGTGCCGGTTCTGCCGGAGAGACAAGCAGTAAAAAAGTGAAGCTCCCCGCTCTGAAGAGCGGGGCTTCCCGGCAAGGAAAATGTCTATTCTAGATAGCTTCCCTTGACCCCATCTTAATAAGCCTTAGGCTTATTAAAAGGCAGGGCGCCAGTCAGATATTTTATAAAAGCAATGGCCTATTCTGTCAACATGAAAAAGGGGTTTCTGCCGAATGGGAAACCGCTCTTTAAGAAAGTTCTTCATGACGACCCGGAGGCTCGGCTTTCAGTAAGCTGTTCGAATAGAAATACATGCAGTTCATTTCCCTTGACCTGCACGGGATAGGTTTTAATAGGCTTTGGCGCAGGACCATAAATGGGGTTCCCGTCGAAACCATAAGTCGATTTTCCCACACTGCAGCACTGAATGGTTCTTGTTCCCGGCACCGGATCGAGCCTTCTATGGCCGACGTGTGTGCAGCGATTTTCGAAGGCCCGATACTGTTTATCTTCACCATAGATCACCAAAACCCGTCCCGGAAGATTTTTTCCTTCAAACCGCATCGCATTTCCCGCGTTTTGCAACTCGGGAGTCTTATTCAAATCAATGATGAGCATTCCCGAAGAAACGTTCCAGCCGGCTTGCTGTTTCGATTTGGGCGTGGCCGGAATACCAAAAAGACGCTGGAAAAAACCTCTTTTCAAAAACCGAACTTCCATTTTCATTTTCTTTCCTTTCCTTTTCTTTTCTTCGACTCATGTTGCTGGTAACCGTTTATGGCCCCGCAAAGGCGCAGATGTTGATGGTTTCCTCTTGATGTATTCCACAAAACCACGGATACTGTTTTTTAAGAAAAACATCTCCCTCTTTTGAGTTCGATCATCCATCTGAAACAGTCCCTGCAACAACTCGTCCTTATCCAACAGGATTTCCAAAGCGGCCTGAATCGGGTCCGTTTTTGTCCGTGTGTTGATGATTTTTGCAATGGTTGACGCCCAGAATAAAAGTTGATTTCGATGAGTGTTAAGAAGATCGGATCCGTTTTCATACATTCCATAATGACCGCAGCAAACCCTCAACGGATCTGTTTCGATTAGACGGTCGATGCTTTCTAAAAATATCTGAAAAAAAAGTCGGGGTGGTGTGGCAGGTCGGATGTAGGGATGATCGTTTTCAATGGGAAGGATTACGCCTCCGGCCTCTCCTGAAAAAAGGATGTCCCCAACCAGATAACCGACATGGTGACCGGCATGTCCCGGTGTCGGGATCGGAATGATCGTCTCGGATCGGAATTCCTCTATGCTCACCATGCGATGGGCGGGAACCGGTTGAACTGGGCCGTATGCCTCGCCTATTTTTCCCAAAGCGCTGATGGTTCCTTCCCACAAGTGTTTTGGATCGATCAGATGAGGGATCGCCGACGGGTGGCAAACAATCCGGCTTTCAGGGAAGTGCTTTGATACCTGGCCGATCCCGCCGGCATGATCCAGATGGATATGTGTCAATAAGATGAAATCGAGTCGCCCGACGGAGTTTTCATCAAGCGCATCACATAACGCTTCCGACGAAGATGCCGGGCCGACATCTACAAGAAAGGAAACGTCTCCCCGGAACAGCCAGGCCCCGATGAATTCGTCAAATCCCTCAATCGGCGGAACCAGCGTGATAAGAGAAAGGTGGCTGGTGACGTGATCGATCTTAAAATTCAACGACGATTCTTTCCCGTGTTTTGTACGATTGAAAATTGCAGACGTCCCGGTTCCCGGACCAAATCCGAAGAAGCTGTTATGGATTTCTTAGAAAGAAATTTCTTTTTTATAATGCTCGTTAAATACCCGATAAAAGCTTTTGTGTTCATTGATCGTTACGGTAAGCAGTCGTTCAAGTTCCTTCATACGCTTAATATTGAAGATCACATTCACGCTTTTCTGAAAGGCCGTCATCTGGTCCATGGTCCGGTACGTCCGGCTGATTAAAGCCACCACCATTTTCCTTCGAACGCTCATGTTCAGTCCTTCCACATATGCCAGCACGCGATTTTGATCAGGATTGTCGGTATCAAAAAATTCATCCAGAACCACCAGATGATAGACATGATACCACATGCTTCGCAATGCATCCCTACCGTTCTCGGAATCGGTGATATGGTATCCCATCGCATGGAGGGTCTCGATTGCCGTCTTTTTCAGAGCGATATCCGAGATGCAGATTAGCGCCGTTTTTTCTCCGGTATGGACAAAATCGAAAGGCTTTTCCGAAACATCATAATCCTCTGCTTCTTTTTTTGAGTCTTTCCTGCCTGACACCGCCGTCTCCTTGGTATCGATAAGAACCTTTTTTTTGCAGTTCGGGCATGAAAACGATAAATTCGCCGAATCCGCAATTTTTTTATCGGGAATCCGATACTTGCTTTTACATAACGGGCAGGTGATCTCCATAAGCGCTCCTTTGCTTTTTTATCGACGCTATCACTGAGAGCGGGATGTTTTGTAATTCTTATCCAATTCGAGCTTTTGAATATCGGTCGTCGCTTCTCCGCGCGAGCTTTTCACGGAGTCAATTCCGCGTCCGACCACTCCCCTCCTTGACGAGTAAGCCAATGCCGTCTCTTCCGTAACCAACCCGGCTTCATAAAGGCTGACGATGTAGTCATCAAAGGTAGTCATGCCGAACGGTCTTCCCGCCTGCATGATCTCGTAGAACGTCTTCCCTTCCGATTCGCCGTGGAGAACGGCGTCTTTGACCCTGATATTTGAGCGAAGGATTTCAAATGCGGCTACACGACCCCCTCCGACCTTGGGAAGAAGCCGCTGACATACGACCCATCGGATCACTTCCGACAGGCGGATCCTAACCTGTCTCTCCTCCTCGGTCGTAAACATGCCGAGAATACGGCTGATCGTCTGTCCGGCATCAACCGTATGGAGAGTGGTAAAGACCAGATGCCCGGTTTCAGCGGCGGTTAATCCTATTTCGACGCTTTCCCGGTCCCGCATTTCTCCCACCAGGATGACTTTCGGCGCCTGACGCAGAGCAGCCCTCAGCCCATGGGCAAACGTATCGAAGTCGGTCCCGAGTTCTCGCTGGTTGAACGTGGATTTTTTATGGGAGTGCTGATACTCGATGGGGTCTTCCAGGGTCACCACGTGCACGGATTTTCTTTCATTGACGTCTTCAAGAATAGCGGCCAGTGAGGTCGTTTTTCCGGTGCCTGTCGCTCCGGTAAAAATGACGATGCCGTTTTTCTCCTTTGCTATTTCATAGAAGGAGTCCGGCAATTTGAGTTCGTTGATGGTTGGAACTTTGGATTCGAGTTTCCTCAGTACAATAGAATAATTCCCGGTTCTGGAGAAAATATTCACGCGGAACCGAGCTTCTGTTCCGAGATGATAGGAAAGATCGCAGGATCCCTGGGTGGCGAGCGCTTCCGTGAGCCGGCGATCCAAGTTGATTAAATTCAGCCCCAACATTTCGGTTTGATACGGAGTCAACTTTTTAATTTTTGGCTCCATGTCGACCGGCACCAGCTCGCCGTAGGTTTCAACCTGGAGAGGTTTCCCAACCGTAAAGTTCAGATCCGAAACCCCTTCATGGGATTGGAGCATCTGGGAAAGAATGTAATCGATTTCCTGTTTTTTCATGGATACCCCTTTTCAATTCGGGTTATACCTCCGTGAAATCAGCCGGCGCCTCCTTGATGTACGGTCTGAATCTCGCTTTATCATTGGCTTTCGTGTACGCCTCGTCCGCACTGATCCACCCTTTGCTGTAGAGATCCATAATAGCATCGTCTAGGAGCTGCATCCCGTATTTCTTTCCGGTTTGCATCATGGAGGGGATCTGGTAGGTTTTGGCTTCCCGGATCAGGTTTCGAACCGCCGGTGTGGCGATTAAGATCTCCAGGGCTACGCATCGGGCCTTCCGATCGATCCGTTTGAAAAGGACCTGTGCGATGATAGCCCGAATGCCATCCGCCAAAGTCGAACGGATCTGCGGCTGCTGATGGGAAGGAAAAACTTCGATAATCCGGTCCACTGTCTTGGCGGCACTCGTGGTATGAAGCGTTGCAAAGACGAGGTGTCCGGTGGATGCCGCCTCGATGGCCAACGAAATGGTTTCCAGATCCCGCATTTCTCCGACCATAATGATATCCGGATCCTCGCGCAATGCCCCTTTCAAGGCGGCTTGGAACGATTTGGTATGAATGCCGACCTCCCTGTGGTTAATGACACAGTTCTGGCTCGTATGAACAAATTCGATCGGATCCTCGACGGTGATGATGTGGTCCTTGCGCATCTGGTTGGCTTTATCGACTATCGCGGCAAGCGTGGTCGATTTTCCGCATCCTGTCGGCCCGGTAATGATGACCAGTCCTCTTGGAAGAAGGGCGAGCTTTGAGATGACGGGGGGAAGCCCAAGCTGTTCCGGCGTCATGATGACGCTTGGAATTTCCCTGAAAACCGCTCCGATGCCGTTTTTCTGCATAAAATAATTCGCCCTGTACCGGGCAAGGCCAGGAATTTCATATGCGAAATCCACATCACCTGTTTCTTCAAACACTTTCACCTTTTCCTCGGGGGTGATTTCATATAGCATGCTCCTCACATCGTCACTATCGAGCACTTTATATTTGATCCGTTCAAGGTCTCCCCGGATCCGAATAATCGGTTGCTGACCAGATATGAGGTGAAGATCCGAAGCCCCCTGCTCATGCATCAATTTGAAAAAAGCATCAATTTTCGCCATAAATCATCCCTCAATGATTTTTTTTACCTGTTGACGTACAGGGATTATATAAATGGTTTTATCCCTGAACCGTTTTTGTTCGATTTCAAGGAAGGTAATTATCATGTGTCGTCCAAAATGACGGGGTTCCGTTCATAACAGGGACGTGGAAAGCCGCCTGAGGCTTTCCACAATAAACGTTCGAAGGAAAATAACGCATAAAAAAACAACGATGGGGGAAAGGTCAAACCCGCCGAATCCGACCGGGAGCCTGGACCGTATGGGATAAAGGACCGGTTCGGTTATATTGTGGATAAATCGGACAATCGGGTTAAACGGATCCGGATTCACCCAGGACAATACGGCCCGGGCGATCACGATCCACATGAAAAGAAGCAATACAA